>Ga0209467_1000033_pt1 | contig 278798 bp, 276 predicted proteins | sample Higcelwee11metaG_FD_187175 | JGI IMG/M metagenome (GOLD analysis project Ga0209467, IMG submission 187175) | Freshwater pond sediment microbial communities from the University of Edinburgh, under environmental carbon perturbations - High... | ecosystem: Environmental > Aquatic > Freshwater >...
GATTCGGAAGAAGACCGTTTCACATTTGAGGCATCTGCAGAAGACGCCGGAACAGGTAGAAAAACTATTTGATCACCCAAGCGTTCGGTATGCAAAGGGTTGAGTCCTTTAATTGCCGGAGTAATAACACATAGGGATCCTATATACCCCTTTTTAAAAACCTGCCCGGATAAATATTTTTGTTTTTATTAAAATCGTCGTCATTTATATATGATTTAACGATTTTTCCATTTACCAATACATAATATATACCAATAGGCGGGGCTAAAGGCTCATCATATGTTGCTCTATCTGAAATACTATTTTTATCAAAGAGCACTAAATCAGCATAATACCCTTTTTTTATCATACCTCTATTTTCTATTTTATAGACTTTTGCTGGCAAAGCTGACATTCTATAAATCGCTTCATTGAGCGAAACCATATGTGTTTCTCTGACATAACGTCTAATAAATTTAGGAAATGCACCCCAACCTCGCGGATGCGGTGAAGATTTTCCGCTCTTATCTCTTATTGCGCTATCTGTACCAACCATACACTCCTCATCTCTTGGAATACTATCCATTACATTTGTACAAATATTAAAATATATCATTTGCGCGCCACCATATTCTTCCATTTCTATAAACGTATTGACTTGATCTTCTAAGCTTATAGAATTTGATTTTTTTTCTTTTTTAGTTATTTCATACAAGTTTTCCCCTTGCCACTCAGTTTTTTTTGGATAATATGCAACACGAGCAAATTTCATATCCGAATAACCCTCCTTTTTAATGTTGCTACATATAGCTTTATTTAAATAATTTCTTTTTTTAAGATTACTTATATAAGTATTTTTCTCATTTCGATTCAAAGACAAATACCATTTCGGCAAAAATAAACTCAAATTGGTACTTGATGCATCGTAAGGATAATATGTAATATATATTTGCTGATTATTTTCTCTGGAGTATTTTATTTTTTCTTTAAGCTTTTGATATTTCATACAATTCCCTTTCCCTGTTATTTTAAAATGTGATATCAATAATCGCAATTTGGCTTTTTCAGCCATTTCGATAACCTCATCAAGAGCATAAATTACACTATCTCCTTCACTTCTAATATGAGCAGTAAATATTCCACCGTATTTATTTACTAACCTCAATTGAGATATTATTTCATCTTTTGATGCAAACATTCCCGGAAAATACGGAAATCCTGTACTTATACCTAAAGCACCATCTTCCATCCCATCTTTTATCAGACTTGCCATTTTCTCAACCTGTTCTTTATTTGCAGGCTTAACTGAATTATTCATAATATACTCCCTTATTGTATTATAACCGATAAGAGTAGCTATATTCACATTACATGTATTATTTTCTATATTTTCAGCAAATGCAGATATATCACTTTTTGATCTACCACAATTCCCCACAATAATAGTTGTTATACCTTGACCGACATAATTCCTTGCATCTATTGGAGAATCAACATTATCACTTATTCCAAGGTCAGCATGAGAATGAGTGTCTATAAATCCTGGCGCCAAGTCCAATCCATTTGCATATATTACTTGACCTGCGTGCGGTTTTATCAATAACCTTCCCTTCCAAATATTTACAATTTTATCTCCATTAATACCAATCCCGCCATAATAGCTATCACCTTCTTTATTGCCATCATGTATAACAGCATTAGTAATCACAAGATCGTAATAATCAGAATTATATTTTATAGGATAAAGAATCCATAAGAAGCATAAAAATAATACAATAAAAACACAATACAAAATAGGAATATTAGCCACGTTCTTTCTCAATGCCAACCTCCACAAAACATTTTTTTATAAAAAAATAAACACTTCACCCATTATCTATATATTTAAACCTGATATCTTCTTTTGTAGCTTTAATATTTTAACCTCATCCGTTTCATACCCCATCGCTTTTCTATAGCAGTCAAGTGCCTCCGCATATTTTTTTTGTTGTTCGTAAACTTTTCCAAGATCCGTATATATTGAAGGAGAATCTTTCTTTATTTTTAACGCTTGAAGAAGTGACTGTTCGGCTTTATACCATATCTCATCCTCCATATATATAGCAGCTATATTTGTATACGCCCACGGAAAATTCTGATCAACAGCACAAACTTTTCCATACCAGAATAAAGCCTGCTCTTTATCATAAAAGGGGGAATCTTTTCTGATATATATTTTTGCAATACCATTTAGAGCCAAAACCCAATCAGGTTTTAATTCAAGTGCTTTTTTATACTTATCAAAAGCTACATAATAATTCACACCAGACTTACGTTTAATAATTTGATGTGCTTGAGAAAACTCAGTTTTTGCATAGATATCATTATCATCAGGAATAACTTCATGCAACAACTTAAATACATTAACAGTCTCATCCCATCCTGTGTCATCCGACTTAAGGTATAGTCTATTTATAGCTTCATCACCAACAGGCAGAAGCTTTTTTTCTATCAACTTTATTGCCGTTAGTATTTCAGGAGATTCAGGTTGCTCATTTCTTTTTTCGTTTAAGTAATCCCAAACATTTTCATTTGGTGGCGAATAGTATTTTTTCTCATTTATAGCCTTGTCTATTTTATTTAGAAAACCATCACCCATATAAAAATTTGTATATGAATAATATACAGCCAGCAAACCACATAAACCCATTAATAAGATGATCGCAATTTTTGTGAACGAGGGGTTCGGCAGCGGAGGAGGTGGAGGAACCGGAGTGATCGGATCGACAACCGGATTCCGCTGCTCATACAAGGCCTGCAAAAACGCTCCGCAGCTCTGATACCTCGCATCCCTGCCCTTCGCCGTCGCTTTGTCGACAATCCGCTGCATCTGCTCCGACACTCCGGGGTTTATTTCCAGCATCCTCGGCAACGGCTCTTTGACGATTTTCATCTGCACCTCGAACTCCGAATCTGTGCCCATATCATACGGGGCCCTGCCTGTCAGCATATGGTGCAACAGTACCCCGGCCGAATAGATGTCGCTCCGGTGGTCTATATCCGCTTTCGCATTTACCTGCTCGGGGCTCATGTAGACTACCGTCCCTATCCGTGTCCCGGTTTTCGTCCGGAAGCCCCCTGACTCGTCGCCGACAATCCTCGCTATACCGAAGTCAAGAATCTTCACGTCGCCTGTCGGCGTCAGGAGAATATTCGATGGCTTGATGTCGCGATGGACGACCCCTGCTTCGTGCGCATAGGCGAGCGCTTCGAGTATCTGGCGAAACAGCCGGATGGCATCCGCTTCCGGCAAAGCTCCACGATGTTCGCCGACGTATCGGGCAAGGTTCATACCATCAACATATTCCTGTACCAGGTAGAGGTTATCACCGACCTCCTCGTACCGGATAAGTCGAACGATATGCGGATGGTTCAGGATGGCCATCACCTGCGCTTCCCGGCGGAACCGCTGACGGACTTCGTCATGACGGGAAAGATGAGGCAAGAGTTCCTTGATCGCAACTTGCTGGCCGGTTTTCGGGTCAATGCCCTTGTACACCCGGCTCATCCCACCTTCGCCGATCTCCCGCTCGATCCGGTAATTCAATATCTCCTGAGGCATTTTGCTGTTTTTATTTTCAAGCAATATTATTAATTCCCTGCAGACTTAATACAGTTTCTTATAAATCCATCTTTCGATTTCACTGCCATTTTCGCTTACCTCTATACACACGATAAATCTTTATATTTAATTCATCCCTCATTAATATCGCCGGTTTTAATGCATATATTGTAAACGATTCCATTAACATCTCCAATAGAGTATTGCCAATCATGTTATAGTCAATACGTCGAGAAACTCTTTGCAGCTTTGGTAGCGCAACTCGGGAGTTATTGCTGTTGCCTTTTCCACTATCTCTTGCATTCTTTTGGATACAGCCGGATTGATATTACGTATTTTAGGCAAAGGCTCTTTAACAATTTTCATCGCTACATCAAAATCTGTATTTGTGCTCGTAATATCAATAGCATCTGTTCCGGAAACCATGTAGAACAGAAGCTTCCCTGCAGAATAAATATCGGAACGATAGCCTATTTTTTCCCCATTGATTTCCTCATAGCTCTCATAACCCGTCAGTTTTCGCGTCCCATAAAATGGATCAAAAGAGGAAGGGCCATATTTGTTAGAATATATCGCGACTAACTCATCTGCAATATTTTCGCACAATCCTATAATTTTAAGTTGACCTTCCCAGGATAATACAATATTGAACGGATTGATATGCTTATGCATAATTCCTGCACAATGCATATATTCAACTGCCATAAGTATCTTACTCATGACTTTAATCGTGACATCTTCAGGCATTGCACCGCAATAACTCCTAATATAACAATCAAGACTAACCCCATCAATATATTCTTCTATTATAAAAAAATCATTACCCTGGATACCATATTGAATAATATTAGCAACACCTGAATGACAGAGCCGAGAAAAACGCTCTGTTTCTCTGTATAATGAATCAAGAAACTTATGTTTGTTATGATCATAAATCTTGAATATATCGTTAAACATATGATAACCATAATACGGAAGCAAATGGCTGACAACGACCTGATCACCATTCATAGTGCTAGCTGCTTTATAAGCTTTAATTTTTTTTCCATCCCAAACACGACGTTCAGCAATCTCACCTTGAATACTATAACCAAATATCTCCTCTAACATAAAGCCTCCTATAAATTGAGCAAATATCCGAGGAACAACAATATGGCCGGGCTTGATACTGCTTCGTACATCATATAGCATAATACAGTAATAAACATTACCGAAGCTATTATCATGGGTATTTTAATATAAGGATCATAGGCAGGCTCTTCACCATAATGATTACGACCATATGTGCCGCGTAAAAAACAGACCTCTATATCATACCATAATGATATAAATGGTATAAACGAGACAAGAATAAACCAGCCGGATTTGTCACGATCATGACAGCGTTTTACATTCAACTGCAATAACGCATAAGCAGCAACAGCTAAGATAATCAATAAAAGCACACTTGCGTCGAAGTATGGCTTAATATAGGAGACAAGAAATGCACAAAGCATCAGAAAAGAAAACACAAACATCCCATAGGTCCAATAGGTGGATCGATTGATTCGATCCTTGCCAATAAACAACATATTTAAAATGGCTGTTATCGAATCTTTTTCATTTTCACCGACAACTGCAGACTCTTTTTTTACCGGATCGGCGATATAATCACTTGAGCAAGATTTCATCAGTGCATCGACTTTATCCCAGGGCATCAATATCTTGCCCGCGAGTAATACCGGAGTACCATGAGTAATAATTTTCTGATTCTTGCAAAGTCGCTGTCCATCGATATACGTACCATTTGCACTTGTATCCCTATACAGATACCTGGATCCTTCGCATATCAACTCGGCATGCACCCTGCTCACTATTTTCTCGGGATCATCCACAACAATATCACATTCAGGAGATCGACCGATAACAATTTTCCCCATGCGTTTCAGAAAGTTATTGTATATCAAATATTGACACTCTTGCCTTGATTTTGATTCTCTTCTCTTTCAGGAGGTTCAGTCGACTTATTATTTATTTGATTTTCTGCGGGTAAATGATTATTACTCGAGCCATTATCCTTATTCCGGTTATGACTTCGATTATTCTTAATCTGATTAGATTTCATTCTTACAAGTATATCTATTGCACTCTGTGCTTGAGTATTAGCCCTATCCAATGTTTTTTGCACTTCATCCGCCCTTTTTTTAACTTCTTCTACTGCAAAATTTTCTTTACCAGTATCATCTGTTGATGGTAACGAACCCATATCACTCTTAGCCCGCACACTAGTACTCTCTGATAATACCTTTAAACTATCAATAATTGACTTGACTTCAATCTTTAATTTTTCTGCTTTCTGCCTCACCATTTTTGCGTCTTTCAACACTTTAGCGGAACGATTATTGATCTCTTGTTGCTCTGCCGGCTTAAGTGTATTGCTTTTATTTGCATCCTCATACACCGCATTTGCCTTATCTTTAAAATCAGTTGCTGCAATAAGCAAGGATTCAGCTGTTCTTTTCAAGGAACTCACACTTTGATTTAATACAATTAAGCTCTGATCAGTATCAGATTTTTTATTATTCATTGTATCGGACCTTGATTCCCTATCAGTATCTGGCGTTACAACGGGTTGGTTCCGGGATTGTTGAAAACTTGTCGGTTTTGATGTAAAAAAAACATGCTTGATTTTGTCAATATTTCCCAATACAGCGGTAACCAGTACACCGATAAAAATACCGGCAAGAAGCACCGTAAGCATTGTTTTTTTTGCTTTCGGCAAAACCGGCTTAGCCTCACTAACGCAAGAATTACTCTTATCAGTACCGATAATTTGAACGGTAATGTTATCGAGCCCTCCCGCTTCGTTGGCAAGCGCAACAAGCTTTTCAGCCTTCTCCTGAAATGTTGAGGAATCAGCAAGAACTTTCCCGATAGTCCTTTCATCAACCATACCGGTAAGTCCATCGCTGCACAACAGCAAGAGATCATCCTTTCCCGGCTGCTGGGATAACTCCGTTATGGTCGCAGGTTTCATGCGCTCCAAGCCAAGCGCATTGGTTATCTCGTTCTTTCTGGGATGTTTTTCAGCTTCCGCTTCTGACAGTTCACCGATATCAATCAGACCCTGCACAAATGAGTGATCCTTTGTCAGGCGTCTGAGCGTTCCTCCGCTGTAAAGATATGCCCGACTATCTCCTACATGAGCTACGAAGTACTTTCCATCCCTGATCAATAAAACTACACATGTCGAGCCCATCCCTTTCAGTTCCGGATGAGTTTGCGCATACTCAAGAATCGCAGAATTCGCATAGCTGATAGCTACTGAGAGCAACTGCGCAATATCGCCGTCCGTTTTTTCTGTCAGATATGTCCGAATGGCATCAACTGCTATACGCGACGCTTTTTCACCGCCAACGTGACCGCCCATACCGTCACAAACAAGAAAGACGCGTCCATTTGCAGTCTTGAAGTTTGCAAAATAATCTTCATTAGCCTGTCTTTTTCTGCCGACATCCGTACAATTTCCGAACTGGATCTCCAACCCATCATATGAAGTCTGGCAGGTATTCTTATTTACAGCCATGTTTGGTCACGTGTTTTTTCTTATGTAAAATCTCGGATCAAAAGCCAATTTTATCGAATGGAATCTGAAGAAACATGAGTCTCGTATTCCCGACCTTTACAAGGTCGTTAGCGTACAGTTGACCCTCATTTTCCATATTTCCATTGACAAAAGTTCCATTTGTAGAAAACTCATCCTTGAATAAAAAAGCCTTGTTTCGGTAGAGTATTGTAAGATGCTTTGAGGAAACAAGATGATCGTTTTCAATAACGATATCGCAGCCTCTGCTGCATCCAACAAGATTTTTCCCCTCATACAGCCGAAAGGCTGTTCCCAGAGGATGAATGTCGTAGGTAACAAGAAATCCCACAAGCTTGCGATCACTTGCAGTCTCTGTACCAATTCCTGCTATTTTCGTTTGAAAACCGGCACCAGCTGCTGATGGAATGTAGGTTGCATCACCGCTTCCAGTTGCAACCGTTCTTTCTTCGCTACCGATTATTTTTGTCTTATTTGCATCATCAAACGAAAGCAACTGCGTTTTGCTGCCGGTTATATCCTTTTTCGGACAAATCGGACACTCGCTGAACAGGGTATCGTCGTAGTTATGCCCGTTTCTGCATGTTTTGATGGCCATATCGCTTATTTAGTTTTGTTATAAAGATTAACTGCATGGCTTGCAAGCACGCCAAAATTGAAGGTCTGGGTGTTTGCCAGCTGTGCATTATTAACACCGACAAGATAACCGGATTCATTGAATATCGGCGAACCGCTTGCTCCGGGATAAGACGGAAGATTATGACCGAAATTCATTCTGTCGGGCTCTCTCGAAAGTGTACCTTCCTGGAACGTCACTTTCAAACCATCCTTGGTCTCTCCAAGAGAAAAACCTGCAGGATAACCGATCATAACCAGTTTCATTCCCGGCTTGAAATCCTTTTTTTCAAGTATTGCATCATCCAGTTTCACGTAATTGACCGTTTTCTCAGGCAATTTTTTATTTTTCACCTGTATGATGGCTAAATCAATATCTTTCTCTCCAACATCATCAAGACCTGTACACTCAATAAAATCATCTTCCTGACTGATGTAGGTATCCGGCAATCCTGCTCCGAGAAAAACGGTTTTTCCAGTAACCTTCACATCTGTTTTGGTTAATGATCGAATTGCCGTTGTAACTTCTGCAATATTTGCATTTTCTTCGAACAGGCTTAATAGCTGCCTGTTGAATTTCTCCTGTTCAAGTTTTTCAACCTGTTCATCAATTGCATTTTTCACATACTGTTCAATTTTTTCCCTGTTTTCATCTGTCTCCCACGGCATGGCTACGTGCCGGTTCGTCATTATTTTGCCATCAGGCGAAACAAAAAAACCGGTTCCGGTCACAACGACAGGCGCTGCCTCTCCGGGCTTATACTCCTTGATTCCGTCGCCAGTAATTGTGACTTCTCTTTTACCTATTTCGCCAAGATCTATTTCATAGACGTATGCATGATACAACAATACCACAGAAGCGCTGTAACGCTCCATGGTGTTTTGCGGAATAAGGCGATCCCTGAACATCCATCCTGCAACGGCAACAATGGCAATGAGAAACGCCGCAACCAATGGCAATAGTTTCGTTATCGGCCTCTGTTCACCACCGGCACCTCCATCTATTATTTTATCATCATTCGGTTTTGGAGTTCCACTGCTAACAACAGCTTGCTCCCAGTCAAATCTATGACTTCCGCCAAGAACAACCTGATCGCCTTTTTGCAGGCTCTTTACTTCGATGCGATTGCCGTTAACTTTCGTGCCATTCGTTGAACGATTATCTTTGATGAACACCTGCCCGGAGCGGGACACAAGAAGTTCTGCATGAGAACCAGATACATCATCGAAAGAAAGCACAACGTCATTTGAAGTCGATCGGCCAACCGAGATGCGTTTGCTGATATCCGACTCATCAGGCAACTCAGCGGAAACGGTTTTACCGGAACCAACTTTGACCTGTTGAATTCTCGATGCCCAATTATCGAATCGGTAATTGCCAAGCCGTAGAGTATCGCCGGCTTTCAGCGTTTCTTCGCTGATTCTGGCATCATTGACAAATGTCCCGTATGATGACGACAAATCGCGAATCCTGATCTTTCCGCTTTCTTCAATGATGATTAATGCATGTTCCCGCGATACAGACTGATCGTTGATAACGATATCGTTATCCGAAGAGCGACCTATTTTAATTGATTTCATGGACTTATGATTTAATTGCCCGTTGGTATTATTGATAGAACCGTTTATTTAGCCTCCACAGGCAACCCCATATCTTCCAAACGCCTTTTCGCATCATCCTGACCTTGCGCTGCTGCGTTGCGATACCACTTCACTGCCTCGGTATCGCTCTCTTCAACTCCTTCACCGTTATCATACATATACCCGAGATTATACTGTGCTACTGCCAACCCCTGCTCAGCTGCTTTTCTATACCATTTCACCGCTTCGACATCGTTCTCTTCAACTCCTTCGCCAAACTGATACATATACCCCAGTTGGCTCTGTGCTACTGCCAACCCCTGCTCAACCGCTTTACGATACCATTTCACCGCTTCGACATCGTTCTCTTCAACTCCTTCACCGTTATCATACATATACCCGAGACTATACTGTGCTACTGCCAACCCCTGCTCAACCGCTTTACGATACCATTTCACCGCTTCGACATCGTTCTCTTCAACTCCTTCGCCATGCTGATACATATACCCCAGATTATGCTGTGCTGGTGCATACCCGGCCTCTGCCGCCTTTTTGTACAATGAAAATGCTTTTTCATACTCTTTCCCATCGTATGCTTCGAATCCTTCCAAATATATGCTTAGCGGATCAACCGCTGATGAGTCAGGTTCTTCAATTACAGGTTGCTCGGACAACGATGAAGACGCATTCTGTGAGGTAACCATCCAATTCAAACCGAGCAACAATGCAATAATACATGCAGAGATGATCGCAATTTTTGTGAACGAGGGATTCGGCTGCGGTAAGGGCAGAGGATCCGGAAAAATCGGATCGTCAACCGGATTCGGCTGCGTATCCAATGCCTGCAAAAACGCTCCGCAGCTCTGATACCTCGCATCCCTGCCCTTCGCCGTCGCTTTGTCGACAATCCGCTGCATCTGCTCCGACACTCCCGGATTTACATCCCGCATCCTCGGCAACGGCTCACCTACAATCTTCATCTGCACCTCGAACTCCGAATCTGTGCCCATATCATACGGGGCCCTGCCTGTCAGCATATGGTGCAACAGTACCCCGGCCGAATAGATGTCGCTCCGGTGGTCTATATCCGCTTTCGCATTTACCTGCTCGGGGCTCATGTAGACTACCGTCCCTATACGGGTCCCGGTTTTCGTCCGGAAGCCCCCTGACTCGTCGCCGACAATCCTCGCTATGCCGAAGTCAAGAATCTTCACGTCGCCTATCGGCGTCAGAAGAATGTTCGATGGCTTGATGTCGCGATGGACGACCCCTGCTTCGTGCGCATAGGAGAGCGCTTCGAGTATCTGGCGAAACAGCCGGATGGCATCCGCTTCCGGCAAAGCTCCACGATGTTCGCCGACGTATCGGGCAAGGTTCATACCATCAACATATTCCTGTACCAGGTAGAGGTTATCGCCGACCTCCTCGTACCGGATAAGACGAACAATATGCGGATGGTTAAGGATGGCCATCACCTGCGCTTCGCGGCAAAACCGTTGGCGAACTTCATCGTGATGGGAGAGATGAGGCAGCAACTCCTTGATGGCGACCTGCTGACCCGTTTTCGGATCGACGCCCTTGTACACCCGGCTCATCCCGCCTTCGCCGATTTCCCGCTCAATCCGGTAATTCAGTATCTCCTGAGGCATCTAGTTCTGATTGTTTTCAAGCATTTATTCATGCAATAATATTTCATTTTGCACGTTCCCTTATTGTACAAGCAAATTATTATCTAACTCAGGAAAAAGGTTATACAACACATATAAACCTTCTGCTATCATTGAGAGAAAATATCTCAAATTACACGACCCAAAATTAAAATACCATAATAACATGGATCACTTGTACATGAACGCATTATCACTTTTACACTGAATTGGGCTGTTGTAGCAGGAATAATATTTATAATCGGCGTATCATCATCTAAAATATCCTTGGCAACCTCATTTCCGTTTTCGTCATATATTATCATATCAAGATCTTTACAGTCACTATCTGCTTTAGAAATAATTTTATAAGTCTTACCCCCATCCAACTCCACATTAAAACCCTCCGAAACGCCATCTTTCAAAGCCCCTGTTTTTATTGTATGAGTTTCCTGATAACCTTCTGGTCGATTTAAATTTATAAAATACTGTAGTTTATCATTTACTATCTGCAAAGGACTTCTGCTGTCTGATGATTCAGAAGACGTTTCAGCAGCTTCTTCTGGTATGTCTTCCGTTGCCGTGGCAGCTTCATCTGCTGGTGCATCTTCAGCAGCAGGCGCTTCCGCAGGTACAGCGTTTTCAACTACAGGCATGGAATCCTCAATAGCAGAATCTTCACCTCCAGACATAACCACCTGGTTAACCATGATTCCAAATAAAAGACTAGCAATAACTATAACTGGTGCGACCACCTTTTTCCAAATTGGTTTCGGAACCGGATTCGACTCTGTATCTGAGGACTTGGGATGAAGTGACTTATCCGGTATCTGATCTAGTTCTACGTGTTTTTTCAATGCTTGCAGGAACTCTCCACAGCTTTGATACCTTACATCTCGATTCTTCGCCGTCGCTTTATCGACAATCCGCTGCATCTTCTCCGACACTCCGGGATTTACTTCCCGCATCCTCGGCAACGGCTCTTTGACGATCTTCATCTGAACCTCGAACTCCGAATCTGTGCCCATATCATACGGGGCCCTGCCCGTCAGCATATGGTGAAACAATACCCCGGCCGAATAGATATCGCTCCGATGGTCTATATCCGCCTTCGCATTCACCTGCTCGGGGCTCATGTAGGCTACCGTACCTATCCGGGTACCTGTTTTCGTCCGGAAGCCACCCGACTCGTCGCCGACAATCCGCGCTATACCGAAGTCAAGGATCTTCACGTCTCCTGTCAGCGTCAGGAGAATGTTCGATGGTTTGATGTCCCGATGGACAACCCCTGCTTTGTGCGCATAGGAGAGCGCTTCGAGAAGCTGGCGAAAAAGTCTGATGGCATCTGTTTCCGGTATCGCACCCCGGTGCTCTCCGATATACTGGGCAAGGTTCATGCCATCGACATATTCCTGAACCAGATAGAGGTTATCGCCGACCTCCTCGTACCGGAGAAGTCGAACGATATGCGGATGGTTCAGGATGGCCATCACCTGCGCTTCCCGCCGGAACCGCTGGCGAACCTCTTTGTGATGGGAGAGATGGGGAAGCAGCTCCTTGATTGCGACCTGCTGGCCGGTTTTCGAGTCAATGCCCTTGTACACCCGGCTCATCCCACCTTCGCCGATCTCCCGTTCAATCCGGTAATTCAATATTTCCTGAGGCATTCTTCTGATAAATAATCTTTTAATCCAAGCCCATAAAGGATCTTCCTGTAAAGTACAGACCAAAGGCCAAGACAATATATGGCCACCATTTTGCTGGAATCCAGAACAGAGAATGCCTGTTTTTAATAGTAACAGGTTCTCCGGTTTCAGTATCTATGTACATTTTAACATTCTCCGACAGAATCGTTTTACTCATAACATAGAGAATAATTCCGCCAAGTATGGTTGTAAGCAGACTGATAACCCATGAGTAATCGCTGCTTATTCTATCCTGAAAAGCCTGAGGGATTAAAGCCACACTAACGATAACAAATAAAATCAGTAAGCCAGTACCACTCCAAACTAACATCTTTTATTTTAAATCAAATTTACTATTACTCGTATAAGGATTCTCGATATAATTATCAATCAATATCTATTCATTGCTTAGGATTTTGCCCATACTCGTTGAAGCCGGGATCACTATCTTTGCATAAAAACACTATCAGGACAATAGTTCCGATAACAGGTATCAACCCGATAAAATACCACCATCCACTTTTGCCGATATCATGAAGCCTTCTTATCAATACGGCCAAACCAGGAACCAGTGAGGCGATAGCATATCCGTAGTATAAAACATTAGCTATCATCTGAACACTATTAAAAACCGATTCATCTCCCGATGAAATGTATACGCCGAAAAATAACATCCCGATATAGACTAATACTATAAGCGAATTGATCAAACTGAAAGACCAGTACTCTTTTCTTCTCGAACGACCAGAAAAAACAGCATATTTCCTGAAAACGTCCAAATACCACTCGATTATTCCATTATCTTTATAATCAACTGACGACGCATAATTATTACTATCAGTCTTGAAATTTGTTCGATTATTTATTACTGCTGGAGACATCAATGCAGTGACTTTTTCCCAAGGCAAGGAAATTTTTCCTGCAAGCCTCACCGACGAACCGGCAGGCACAAAAACTTTTTCTCCTTTTATCATTCTTCCATTAACCACACTCCCATTCGCACTCAAGTCATGATAATAGTATCCTTCGCCATGCAGCTCCAATTCCGCATGGGTTCTACTCACAATCTTTTCCGGATCCTGAATCACAATATCACACCCAGGATCTCGCCCAATAGTGATCTTATTCATTGAATTATATTTTTTATTAATTTCTTTTTACAAAAAACGAAAATATTATTCTATTTTCCCTGTTTTAACACTGACACAAACAAACTTCAGGCAAACATTATATTTAAAAAAAAAGTTAATAATTACAAATAAATAACGCATTAAAAACGATAAAAACGACAATAAAATACTTAATAAATAATTGCACAGGCACAGAGTGACACTGCTGCCTGTCCACTCCGTCCACCAGCCCTCCCTCTTCTTCTGCACTTTTTCTCTCCCGGGTGAAACCCACAAGCCCCTGGCGCTGTTTCTTCTTTAAAAGATGTTCATTAACCGCAACCAGGAAGATGCCTTATGATTGCAGAAGGAACCAAAGCACCGGATTTCACCCTCCCCGACTCGGACGGGAACATGCTCTCCCTGTCTGATTATGCCGGCAGAAGAGTGCTTCTCGCATTCTATCCGGGCGACGACACCCCGGTCTGCACGACGCAGCTCTGCAGCTACCGCGACAACTACACCGAGTTCACAAAACGGGACATTATCATACTCGGCATCAGCACCGACTCTGTGGATTCGCACAAGAAGTTCGGCGAAAAGAACAGCCTTCCCTTTACGCTTTTGAGCGACCGGGAAAAAAAGGTGAGCCGGATGTACGAAGCGACGGATTTTCTCGGCATGTCGCAGCGAGCCTACGTCTTCATCGACGAAAGCGGAACGGCACGCCTCTCGTTCAGCGAACTGCTCCCGCTGTTTTACCAGTCAACCAGAGATCTGCTCGCTAAAATCGACGGAATGAAACCGGCTCAGCCCTGAAACGATCAAACGCATCCTTCTTGTTGTCGCAAACCCATCCGCACCCCTGAATTTCCGCTTTCAATTCCGGTATCGTGATTACTATACCGGAATTGTTCCGCCAAGACCTGCTTAAAGGTTTTTTTTCGATCTTTTCATTATCAACAATCGTTAACTGATTATTTTTCATAAAGTTATTTGTACCTTACGGGGGTATATGCGGTTTTACTGTCAGTAACCAAATATCTGGTACCATGAAAAAACTGCTGTTGACAGGCATTCTTCTCTCGGGTCTTCTCTTTCCGTTATCGGAGCCGCTTTCCGCAGAGCCCTTTCATCATAAAGTTGATTCCCTGCTGATATCGACAACCGATCACAAGAAATTCAAAATTCTTAAACAGGATTTCAAAAGCGGTCCCGAGGTAACGAAAGCCTGTCTGACCTGCCATACCGAAGCATCCAAACAGCTGCATCGCACCAGACACTGGACATGGGATGTGCCCATGAAAAAAGGCGACAGGCTGGGCAAAAAAAATGTCGTGAACAATTTCTGCATCTCGGTGGAAGGCAACGAACCGCGATGCACCTCCTGCCATATCGGCTACAACTGGAAAGACAAAAACTTCAACTTCAAAAGTGAAGAAAATGTCGACTGCCTTGCCTGCCACGATATGACCGGAACCTATAAAAAGCTGCCTGCGGGAGCCGGACATCCCGCCTATCAGACCACAGTGTTCGAGAAAAAAACCTTCCCGAAAGTCGATCTCTCCTTCGTTGCGCAGCGTGTCGGGCACCCGGACCGGCACAATTGCGGCATCTGCCATTTCGAAGGGGGCGGCGCCGATGCGGTCAAGCATGGCGATCTCGACAACTCCCTGCTCAAACCCGATCGGGAACTCGACGTCCATATGGCGATTGGTAAAAAAGAGCTGAACATGACCTGCGCGGACTGCCATAAAACGGAAGGTCATCAGGTTCCCGGAAGCCGGTATACGCCGGAAGCTCATGATACGCATGGATTCGATTATCCTCTTGCGGATAACAATCCGGCAACCTGCAGCTCATGTCACGGTCTCAAACCGCATAAAAAGCTTAAAAAACTCAATGACCACGTAGCCAGAGTGGCCTGTCAGACCTGTCATATACCTTTCATAGCGAAAGAACGCCCGACAAAAATGTGGTGGGACTGGTCCAAAGCCGGCAAATTCGATAAAAACGGTAAAGAGATCACCATTAAAGACTCTTCGGGATGCATTCTGTATGTATCGAAAAAAGGAGAGTTCAGATGGGCGAAAAACGTTGCTCCCGAATACAGCTGGTTCAACGGCGAAATGAACTACACGACGTTTAAAACCATAATCGACGACAGGAAAGTCGTTTCGGTCAATCATCCCGACGGCGCGGCAAACGACCCCCTTTCAAGAATCTGGCCTTTCAAGGTGCATCGCGGTATGCAGCCTTACGATCCGGTACTGAAACGCTTCGTAAAACCCATCGTTTACGGGCCGAAAGGTTCCGGAGCCTACTGGTCGGACTTCAACTGGGACAAGTCGATCAGGAAGGGAATGGAAAATGCGGGTCTCGAGTACAGCGGAAAATATGCTTTTGTGGAAACCGAGATGTACTGGCCGATTTCTCATATGGTATCTCCGAAGGAAAAATCCCTCAGCTGCAGAGAGTGCCATTCACGGAGCGGACGACTGCAGAATCTCAGCGGTTTCTATCTGATGGGAAGAGATACGAACCCCTTTGTGGAATATTTCGGTCTTCTGGCCATATCGGGGTCACTTATCGGGGTCATCATCCACTCGATCATCCGGTATTTCACCGTTAAAAAACTGAAGAAGGCAGGTGGCAAATGAAAAAGATCTATCTGTACGCACGATTTCAGCGTTTCTGGCACTGGACGCAGTTTCTCATTATCTCCATACTGCTGGTGACCGGGCTTGAAGTGCACGGCTTGTATAACCTCATGGGTTACGAAAACGCATTCAGGATCCATAACCTTTCCGGATGGGGTCTCCTGGGGCTGATCTTCATCGCGTTTTTCTGGTATATCACCACCGGTGATTTCCGCCAGTATCTTACCGAAGGCAACCTTGTTGAAAAAATATGGATGCAGGTACGCTACTACATGATCGGCATTTTCAAACACGAACCGCATCCGTTCAAGAAAAACGAAATATCGAGGCTCAATCCGCTTCAGCGTATCACCTACCTTATGCTGACCCTTGTCGGATTACCGTCGCAAATTATTTTCGGCTTTATCTACTTCTATTTCAACGAACTGGTCGCTCTCGGCATGAACCCTGCATGGATGGAACCGATCGCGCTGATTCACACCCTGCTCGCCTATCTGCTTATCGCATTCGTGATCATGCACGTTTATATGACCACAACGGGACACACCCTGACCTCGAATATAAAGGCGATGATCACCGGATGGGAGGAAGTTGATGAATAACCGCCCGAAGAGACAACTCTGAAACTGCCTTTAACCCGATTCAGAGTTGTCTCGCTGCCTGACACAAAATCCGGGTTCAATCGACAGCCGCCGGTTTTGTGCCTCCGCTGTTCTGCTGCGGCATGAGGTTTACTGCTCTGGTACCGGTAACAAGAATTTCCGATGCGGCATAGATCAGGTCGCCGCCGCTTGCCGACAGTTTGATATAACGGGCGGGTGAAGGGGTAAACCGCAGATCCTGAAGGTACTCCTTGTGCCCCTTTCCCGTACTTACGGTCTCCATTCCCCACTGTGTCTCGCCTGTTTCACTGCCGAGATACAGTACCGTGGTATAATGACGACCGTCCCGGGAGCATGAAAGCCGGTAGTTGTCGTTGTTGTCGACCTGCATGGTTATACCGGTAATCATGTAAAGAGCTCCAAGATCGATCACGAATGAAACCGAGGGATCATACCAGTAAACACAGGACGGATCGTCAAAGGCAGCCCCCTGAAGCGGTGTGCGCCCGTCGATAAGCAGACGGAGACTATTGGTATATTTCCCGATCCCTTTGACGGAAACGGGTTTGATAATTTCGGCCTGAACAGGCGATGTCAGCGTTAAAGCCGAAATGGACAACATGGACAGAAAAGTCCGGAAACCTGTTCTTCGCATGAAAAACCTCCTTATTTTGTTGCTGATCGCTTCCTGCAGACACTGGAAACATAACGCCGTTACGTCTCTCTTTTCAATAGCTCAAAAAGGTTGTCGAGCCAGAATCGCGCTTCCGCATAAATTCCGGGCTCGGAGCTCTCTCGCGGTCCGGCAATATTGAGCACCGTAATGGCATTGTTCCGCAGCCACTGCACAACCGGAACGATATCCGGCCGACCGGACAAAAGCAGCAGCAGATATGGCCGTCCCGTTTTCTCTGCACACTGGAGCGTAAGTCGCGTTCCGCCCTTGAGACGACCCCTTACAAGCAGTAGCGTTCCGTCGGAGTCGCGGACGTTGGCCATCGTTCTTATTCGATATGCTTTTGCCGACGTTTCTTTCAACCGATAACGGGACGGAATGGTGCCGTCTTCAGAACGTCGCTCTTTCGGGCACCATCCGCCATGCTGCAGCCCCGCAGCGATCGCCGCATCAAGTGCCGCACGGTCAACTCCGGTCTGTCCACCGGAAACAATGGTAATCGACAAGCGGTTAGAGTATGCTGAAGCTCTCCTTCAGGTTTACGATATACTGGTCAACCATACCGGTAAATTCCATCTCAACGAGCGGAGCAAGCATGAACTGCAGAAATGAAGGGAAATCAACGGTCAGAGAGCCTCTTGTGTTCAACGTCACCGCAGTGCCGGCAGTGGTCTGACGAACTTTCCACTCCCCGCCGACAACGGCATTGCCGACTCCCTTTACCGGTTCCCAGAAAACTCTCCCCGCGGCCGCATCGTCCCGATAGAGACAGGCGTAAACCGTCTGCTGAAGAGTATAGCTTCCTATACCGATTTTTTCCATCTCCCAGCGAAAAACATTGCCGCCAAGATCGACGAGTGCATCGACTTTCGGGAAGTGGGCGGCTGATCGGGGAACATCGGCAAGAATCGCAAAAACCGCATCCAGGCCGGCTGAAGTGGTAAACTCTCGCAAAAGCGATATGTCAACGGTAAATGCCATTCGATCAGAGTCCGCAGCTTTCTATCCGGTATTCCGGAACCGGCGAATCGAGCGCCTTCTGAAAACGATCGTCACGATTATAGACATCCCGGCGGAACTGTATCTCTTCACCTTCGGCGATTGCCGTCAGATAGAGCAGAAAAACCGGAATCCTTTTCGGAAGATTGACCGTGCTTGTTTTTCCCGTACCGATAATGCTGTCGATACTTTTTCTGTTCCATTTTACCGAATCCTGAAGGACGAGCTGCGCAAGATCGAGCGGATTTTCAACCCTTATACAACCGGAACTGAAGGTGCGTTCGCTTTTTTCAAACAGGTTTTTGGTCGGCGTATCGTGCAGATAAATAACGTGTTTGTTGGGCATCATGAACTTGATTCTGCCAAGGGCTCCGTGATCTCCGGCGGTTTGCTGAAGCCGATAGGGAAAATTGGCTGCCGAATAGCCCGACCAGTTGACAGAAGCCGGATCGACCACCCGCCCACTGGAATCGATTACCCTGAGTTTCTTTCTGTCAAGGTATGCCCGGCTGTTACGAATTGCCGGGAGAGCGTCCTTGGCAAGAATTGTCGGAGGAATAACCCATTGCGGATTGAAAACGATATACTGCATATCTGCCTTGAAAACCGGGGTTTCGCGATAGGGTTGCCCCACAATCACCCTCGTCCCCCAGCGATAGCGCCCGTTCTCTATATACTGCAGAGTGAAGCCGGCAATGTTCACCAGCACATAGGTTGGTTCGAGATCGTTGACGAACCAGCGGTAACGCTCCAGATTAAGGCGTATCTGATCGACACGCTCTGCTGCCGGGATATTGATTTCTCCGATTGTCGCCGTTCCGGCTACGCCGTCAACCGTCAGTCCGTTACGCTTCTGAAAACGTTTCACGGCGTTCGCCATGACTGCAGTGTAAACATTCGAACTATCGGCAATCCCGCCGGGAAGATCTCCGGACTGCTGAAGCCGTTTTCGAAGGAGAGGAACCCGGCTGTCTCTGACTCCTTCCCTGAAAGAATCCCCCTCGGGAACCTTCTGCCAACCACCTGCCCGTGCGATAACCCGGTAGCGGGCCAGACCTTTTTTCAGTTCGGCGTATCCGGAATGCTTCGGCCTAAGTTCATCGAGCGCCGCTTTGGGGCGGCCGGCGGCAAGAGCATTCTGCAACCGGTATTCAAGTGCCGTCCGACGCGCAGTGCCGTCAAGATTCCAGTTGGGGTCAAGGCTTTCAGGATCAACTTTCCCGAAACGAAGATGATATGCAAGACTCAGCAATGCATCGCTGAGCAGCAGATCGTACTTCGCCTGCAGTTCAGGAGTACGCGGAGGAGAGAGGAAAAAAGTGCGGATCTCTTTGATGTGATAATCATCGGGAATCAACCCATCGTTTTCACTTTCACCGATGGCTTCGATGAGTTCGGCAATGTCTGCCCGTTCCGTCCAGACCGGCCTATAGTTCCGCGCGGCATAAAAGCGGGCCAGCTGATTGTTGAATGCCCTCCGTTCCGGACCTGCCGCGTTGCTGTCCATCGCCTGAAAATGGCAACGCAACTGTGCGGCAAGAACGGAATCGGGCGCATGCTGCCGAGCCGTCGTTTTCTTGCCGATAGTCTGATTCCCGGGAGAAACCGGCTCGCCCTGAACGACTCGAGCCGAAACAAGCAAAAACAGAAGAAATACGAAAGCTCTCATGAACGATACTGTTATTATGAGGCGAGGGTACCCGAATTATTCTGCAGAAGCGCAAAGCCGGGATTGATCAGACGCGAACCTGACGAGTACTCGCCATCCCTGTGGTAGATAAAAAGGCAACTCCCGTCCTTGATGAGATCGATGACATGCTGAAAGCTGTCAAAAGAAACGGCAGGACAGCCCTGGCTTCGTCCGAGACGTCCATGCTTCCTGATAAAATCCTGTGAAACATAATCGGCGCCGTGAATAACGATGCTTCTCGATTCGGCATTGTCGTTTATACCAGGCTCCATGCCCTGCAGCCTGAGCGAATAGCCGTGTTTCCCGTCATAGGTCATTCCCGTCCTGTAAAACCCGAGACTGCTCTTGTGCGAGCCGGGAGCGTTCGAGAAATCGTAAGCGTAATTATCGCCGCTGCCGCTGCCGTGAGCGACAAGACCGGAATAAAGCAGTCTTCCCCTATTGATATCGATCACAAAAAGACGATCATCCACCGAGGGTTTATTGAAATCGATCACGGTCAGAATTCCATCGCGGTTAACCTTTCCCTGCTCTTTCAGGGAGTAATAACCGGCAAGCGCCATATTGAGTACTTTTGGATCGACCTTGTTTTTCAGTTCCGGAGAGTGGAAAAGAGTGGAAATCTGTTTACTAAAAGAGTTCTGCTGGAAGGAAAAGGCATGAACGGGTGCAGGCAGCACCGCTAAAATGAAAAATAACATTACCATAGAACGAATCATAAGCAACCTCGCTGAGTTTGAAGCTCCGCCCGTCAGGGCAGCGGCTCTTGACATTTAACAAAACATAACACAGTACCCGGAAACGGCATCAGGATGCAGAACGCGAAGTTCCGCCCTTCTGATACCGGACGGCTCGATGCGGCAGCACTGCAGAAAAAGGTCATACAATGCGGAAATCCGGTACACATCAATCACACATTACAAATCATAAAACAAGTGTAAAAGATAGGTTTTTTTTCTTTACGCTCCAACCCCGGGCCTTTTCGGCGCGCGTTCACGGCTCGTCTTCGACATGTCTTTCGGACAGCCGAAACAGCACTGATGCAACGGCGATTCGCTGATAAAGACGGGTTCGGAAAAGATGAGGCGCCCAGTTCAGCAGAAAGGTGGCCAACCCTTCCCAGATCGAAACCCAGGCGACAATGGTAAGACCTTCAGCGAAAAAACTGTTCGGAAAAGAGATCGTTCCGGACAGGGCCAACAGATGGTTCACCCTGAGCGAAACACCGAGAATGACGATACCGGTTACCAGCAGAAAAAACGATGTTCTCATCATTTTTTTCATGGCGATGTATTCCAGCTCTTTCTGGTAGATGAAAAAGGCATGCATGCCCGTACGCACCATATCCATCAGCTCTTCAGAAAGAGGCTGTTCTATCGAAAACCTGACGACGAAATCCTTTCGACCTATTTCCCGGACGCAACCGGAGATATAGGCTACGAGATCTCCGTCAAGATCCTTCCGGTGATAGGGCGCACTTTTATCGAAGTTCTCATAGAGATCTTCAATGCGCCGGGCGGCAACATCGATGATGAGACTGCCGCCTGCGGTCATTTCATAACGTTCAAATATCTGCTTTTTCACGCTTACCTCCACCGCAGCAAGGTAAAAACACGTTCAGTCGTTTATCGGGCAGGTGTACCCAGAAATTTCCACTTTGAACTGACACTGACAACGATATCCTGCTCTGCAGGAGCTATCTCGGTAGGAGGAGCGGCCTCCGGAGCAGCCGCTTTCATCGTCATCATATCCATAGAGGGCACCGGCCTGTATAGCGGCTGACCAACCGTCAGTTCGACAACCCCGCCGAGACGTCCGCCGGCGGCTTTAGCCATGATTTCAGCGTCACCCCGCGCATTCGACACCGCAGCGGCAAGCGCCTGACGACGGAGTTCCTCGTAACGGCTCGACGAGAAGGTGATCTGATGCACCTCATCGGCGCCTGCCTGCACGGCAGCATCGACAGCTTTTCCGGTAAAGGCGAGATTACGCACCTTCACCATGACGAGATGCTGTGCGGCATACCCTTTCAGCACGCTTCTGCCTTCCGACTGCACCCACTCCCACTGTGGACTGACGGTATAACCCGCCGTCGGAGCATCCTCTGCAGGAATACCTGCGGCACGAAGGGCCTGCTGAAGAGCACGGTATTTTTCAGCGGTTCGGACTGCGGCCTGATCGGCGTTCTTCGCCACCGACTTCACCAGTACGCCGAACTCCGCCATGTCGGGCTTCGCCGAGACCTTGCCCATCGCCGATACGACAATCCGAGGCTCTTCACCATAGAGTGCTGTCGAAAATCCGGACAGCAGCACAAAAGCCCAGACAGCAAAAGCCGGCAACTTCAACGAATTCATTCTTTCTGTTCCTGTATTTTGTTTTACCACTCGCTTGAGTGAAGCCCGACAATCTCCTTGTATGCGACAGCTGCCGCGCATGAGGTAACCGGCACCGTAACCAGCAGACCGACAACAAGAGCCAGCATGCCGAGAAGGTTCACGGCGAAAAGGGCGAAAGCGAGCCCGAAAAGCGCGAACCAGTTTTTCGACACGATTTTACGGCTGGTTTCCATGGCATCCCAGAATTCCATTCGATGATCGACAATCAGCAGAGTGACGAACATGTAGCAGACAGCAAGATAGATACCGGGAAGAATGAGAAGCGCAAAGCCAAGACTGACAAGAACGCCGCTTGCAAGACCGGCAAGAAAAAGCGGAAGAAAATAATTGAGTCCTTTAAAGAAATCGCCGAACTGCAACGGTTTTCCACTGAGCAGATTGAAAGCTACGATCGCATATCCGGCATAAAACGGCGCCGCGACTGCGGAAAACACTATCGATCCGAATGCCCCCATTTTTGAACAGAGTGCCGATAAAACAAAAATAATCAGCGTATATCCAACAAACTCTCCGATATGCAGTTTAAACATCTCCCACCCCTGCTTGATCGAATCCTGTACATTTACCTGATAACCCTCGGAAATCAGTTTTGCGAAAAGGGTTGGATCCGCTTTTTGCCCATAATCAAAAGCCGCCATTGTTATTGCTCTCCGTGATAGTAATTTGTTTGAAAAATATATTCCCCCTGCGGGCATACTGTGCTGCCGCAAAACAACATTGTTCCGGCAGTGCGTAAGTCTATTGACTTTTGCACTGCACCGGTTTTCTGTTCAGGTACAAGTTACACAAGCAGGGAACATGCAACAACCGCAAACTGTAACTTTTATGCAAAAAGTCGGTTACAGTTTTTTTTATCACCACTCCTTGCCATTACATGATCATGCCGACAGAGTTCCGTACGTTACAATTCCTTGCGGGAAAACGATGGCAAACGAGTTTCATGCGGAGAATTGAGACATCTCGACGGCTGTGATGAACCGCTGCGACTTGAACTTGCAGAGAAAAGCGGCAACGGTGTGATTCCATCGTTCCGCAACGACGCACCCATCCTGCCAGATGCCGTTTTCGCCAACCCATTGGCTGTCAGGCGGATCTCCCTGATTCTGATGGATATTATGAACGCCTTTACCGTTTCTGAATGGCTCTCCGAACACATAAAGCCTGCGGGCATGCTTCAGAAGGGGTTCAAGGTCGCGGAATGCCGCAGCGCCGATTCCATATCTCCAGGGAATACAGCCTGAAGCCGGTGCGCTCATGACGTTGTCGGGCGCATCGTCATCTGCAAGCCGACACTCGTCGGTAGGTGCCAGTTCCGGCGAGCGGTAATAATCAAGGGCACCGGAATGCGGATTTGAACGAAGTGCGTGCCAGCCGTCCCTGAGTCCGGAAATCCCTTTCAGTGAAGTTCTCCCCATCTCCACAACTCTCCACTGAATGCCGTCAGAGGATTTTTTATTGTCGAGGTCAACCGGGCAACGATAGATAAGAGGCCCGGCCTTGATTCTTATATTACAGTGGTAATACTGTTTATCATGTTTGATGCGATCACAGGAATAGCTGTGCAACGTTCCTGCAAGAACGCCGTAACCGTCTTTAAGAGGCATGAAAAGCTGTTTATTCCGTGAAAAGGTATTACTGCAAGATAGCGTTCATCGGCCACGATGCAAAAAGGAAGCGGCCTGATGCGCTCCGGGAGGGATATGGGGATTGTGGGCTGTGAGAAGTTTGCGGTGGGCAGGAAGTCTGTATTTAGTATTCAGTAGCCAGTATTCAGTAGTCGGGAAGAGGAGTATCGTTCGCGGGACGAACGGGAGTAGGCTCGCTGTCGCATCGCGGAGTATAGCTCGCTTCGCATTGCTGGAGTATCGCTTCGCGGTAGAAGATTGGGGAATTAGTTCCTGGTTCTGAGTTCTGAGTGGAGATCGGAAGAACGTGCGGAGAGATCCGGGTCAGGTCGAAGAGGCTGGATGGCTTGTCAGCCGATCAGCAGGAAAAAATTTTGACTGTTTTGTTGTCCCGCCATCCAGCTATCCAGCTATCCTGCCAGGAGCGCGGCGCGCGATACTCCCATTCGCGGAGCGAATGGTACTCCCGGTCGTACCCAACCGATACTCCCGCGAGGCGATACTCCTTTTTCACTGGTTAATGGCAAGAAATTTCAGGATTGTCGCGGGCACTATAACTGCATATTTGTATTGGAAATGGAATTACATAATTTTCAATGCTTCACACTCTTTCAAATCGACTCTATGTCAGAAAAACGCTCTTTTTTCTTTACCGGAAATGAATCCGGGATAACCGAACATGCGGCGGGGCTCATAATCGGTAAAGCCTGGCAGGCTGCTGCCGAGCGAGGCAGATTCACCCTTGCGCTGTCGGGAGGACGCTCGCCCCGACCCCTTTACCGCAAACTTGCAACGGGTGTCGAGCCACAGGTGATGAGACGTTACAATATACCTGTTCCGGATTGCGCGATTCCAAAGCAGGATAACCTGATCGTCATGCCCTGGAGCAGAACGCTGATTTTCTGGGGAGATGAACGGTGCGTCCCTCCCGACCATCCGGACAGCAACTACAGAATGGCAGCTGAAACACTGCTTGACGCGCCGGGCATTGCTCCGGCCCAGGTGTTCGGGATGCCGTGCGGCCAGCGATACCTGCCTGCAGAGGCCGCAATGCTTTATGAAAACCGGATAAGGGAGGCATTTAATTGCAGAAAAACCGGAACGGCAGAAAACATACCGGTTTTTGACCTCATACTGCTCGGACTCGGAGATGACGGACATACGGCTTCGCTCTTCCCCGGAGACACCGACGCCCTGAACGAATCGAAAAGCCTGGTCGTTGCCATTAACGCTCCGGAAGCGACACCCCCCGGAGAACGGCTGACCATGACGCTACCGCTCATTAACCGGGCAAAAGCCGTATTTTTTTTTACTGCCGGCAAAAAAAAGGCCGAACTTGCCGGAAAAATCATCGGAAACACGGCCGACGCAAACCTTCCCGCAGGAATGGTGAGGCCGGCGAGCGGAAAACTTTTCTGGTTCGTATCGCTCCCTTCACCCCGGCAGATCCATCTGGGTACCCCATGAACCAACAGAATAAATATCGGGCTCTTTGCCTGCGAGAGCGTCCCGGATGGCATCGATAATTGCCCAGGAATATTCCACGCTGTCCTGACGGATAAAGTTCATCTGATCGCCATCGAGCGCATCGAGCAGCAAACGGTGGTAGGGAGTCATACCAGGCTGGGAAAACGAATCCCTGTAATCGAATTTCATATAGACAGGATCGGTAATGACCGATTCTCCGGGGCGCTTCGCTCCGAATCTGATAGCAATAGTCTCTTCCGGTTGTATTCGAAGAATGACCTGGTTGGCGGTGTAGCTGCAACTTTCGGCCGGGCCGAAAAAGTTCTGAGGCGGACAGGCAAACGTAATGACAATCTCGGTAACGGTTTCGGCAAGGTTCTTGCCTGCCCTGATGAGAAAAGGCACCCCTTTCCATCGCCAGTTGTCGACGTAGAAGTTCACTGCGGCGAAAGTCTCCGTCCTGGAGTCCGCCGCCACGTGCCGTTCGGAACGATACCCTTCATACTGTCCGATCGCCACAGACTGTTCGATGGTACTGGACGTTACCCGCCTGATCGATCGCAGAACCTTGGCCTTTTCATCGCGAACGGCATCTGCCGAAAGATCGACGGGGGGCTCCATGGCGACTGAAGCAAGCAACTGCAATCCATGGTTCTGGACGATATCCCTGAGCAATCCGGTCTGGTCGTAAAACGCTCCCCGGTCACGGATCCCGAAATTCTCCGCAATGGTAATCCCGACGCGGGCAATGTGGTTGCGGTTCCAGAGCGGTTCGAAAATGCCGTTGGAAAACCTGAATACAAGGATATTCTGGACGGTCTCCTTGCCGAGGTAGTGGTCGATGCGAAATATCTGATCTTCGCTGAATGCCGATCCGATCTCGGAGTTCAGCGCCCTGGCGGACTGGAGGTTAGTGCCGTAAGGCTTCTCGACAACGATCTTCCGCCATCCGCCGCACTCCATGTTCTTTCCCCCGAGACCGGCTTCCCGGAGATTGCGCACAATGACCGGGGCAAGAGCGGGCGGCGTGGAAAGATAGAAAAGCAGGTGGCTGCAGAGATCAGGCTCTCCTGACACATGCATGATCTCTCTCTGCAGGCTATAATAGCCCTCGATCCTCTCGAGATCGACCTGTACGTAAAACAACCTGCGGCAGAAGGATGCGAAATGCTGCTCATCATCAATGGTTCCCTGAGAGAACAAAAGAATCTTCTCCCGTACCAGAGTACGGAACGCTTCATGTGACAGATCGCCCCGACCAACGGCGATGATCCGGTAAGCTCCTGACAGGTGACCCCACCGTGCAAGCTGGTATAACGAAGGATAGAGCTTGCGGGCCGCAAGGTCGCTGTTGGCCCCGAAAAGCACCATGGTAAAATTCACCGGTTCGTCCTGCATGCCCAGACTCCCTTTTATGGTTCAGGTGTAAAACCATGCCCGCCGAACTCATGGCGGAGAGCCGCAACGACCTTGTCGGAAAAATTGTCCTCGCTGCGCGAGCGGTAGCGTCGAAAAAGCGAGGCTCCGATAACCGGGATAGAAACCTGCTGCTCCAGCGCAGTTTCAACCGTCCAGCGACCCTCGCCGGAATCGGCTATCTCTCCGGAAAGGTAGCCGAGTTTGCCGTCTCTGCTGAAAGCCTGAGCGGCAAGATCCATAAGCCAGCCTCTGATGACCGAACCATGAGCCCATAGTGAGGCAACCTGTTCATGATCGAGTTCGAATCCGCTGGTTTCGAGTAGATCGAACCCCTCGCCGATAGCCTGCATCATACCGTATTCGATACCGTTATGAACCATTTTCACGTAGTGTCCCGATCCTGATGGACCCATATGACCGTATCCGCCCGGAATGCAGAGGTCCTGAAGCAGCGGTTCTATAACGGCAAAACCTTCAGGGTCGCCGCCGACCATGATACACGCGCCATGTCGGGCGCCCTCGAGACCACCGCTCGTTCCCGCATCGAGAAAAATAATACCTTTTTCAATCAGCGAGCGGGCTCTTCTCTGCGAATCGCTGAACCTCGAGTTCCCGCCGTCAACCACGACGTCCCCCGGATCGAGAAAGGGAACGAGAGCCTGCAGCACATCATCCACCGGCTTGCCCGCAGGCACCATCATCCAGACGATTCTGGGGTGCTGCAGGATGTCCGCAAAGCGTTCAAGCGAATCAGCAGGTTCAGCTCCCTGACGGGTCAGCGCTCCAACCGCCTCGGATGAGATGTCGTACACGGCAACATCCCAACCATCTTCCAGCAGATGTTCCACCATATTGAAACCCATCCTGCCCAGACCGATAAAACCAGTGTTCACCTGATACCTCCCTATGATTGTTACTCCGCGCTGTCCCGATACCAACCGCTTGCCGCCGCCTCTGAGGCATAACGGCTGAAAGCGGACGGCAGTTCCCCAAGCTCTCCGCCTACCTGTTCGACAGAGCCGGTTTTAGACGCCTGCTCTATCGACGACGCCAGCGATCTCAGCTCTTCTGCCGCTACCGTCGCTGCAGCTCCTTTGATGGTATGAGAAATATGACGGACCGCCTCGCAATCCCCTCTCTTTACCGCTTCCTCCAGTTCACGTATCTGCAATGGAGTGTCGAGCATAAACTGGGTTATGATGATCCTGATGATCTCCTCGTCATTCTGAAGACGCTGCAGAAGCTCATCGATCCGGAAAACATCTCCTGCAGCCTTGATATTTTCGCCTCCGGGTAAACCATCTCCCCCCTGAACCTTATTCTGCATGTTTTTAAAAAAATAAGTGTTGATAATAAGCGCAAGATCCGATTTCTGTACGGGTTTGGAAAGGTAGTCGTCCATACCTGCCGCGAGACACCGCTCTTTATCCCCCTGTACCGCATAAGCCGTCATGGCGACGATAACAACATCCCTGTTGGCGGCCAGTTCCGGTTTGTTCCGGATATGAAAAGCTGCTTCATAGCCATCCATGCATGGCATCTGACAATCCATCAGCACCAGGTCATAACGCTTCTCGCTGAGCTTCAGAAGTGCGTCGCATCCATTTTCAGCGACATCCGCATGAAAACCGAGTTTAAGGAGCATTGCAATCGCAACCTGCTGGTTGACTCTGCTATCCTCCACCAGCAGAATCCGGTAGTCCGGGTAACGCGCCTGAAGCCGGGGAGTAACCACAGTACCTTTATCCCCTTGAGAGTTATTATAAGGCAGCCGGAACCCTTGAGACACAGCTGCGTCAGTCACCTGCAGCAATTCGCCGAGATGTAACGGTTTGATCAGCAAGGCGAATATCCATCCTCGATGTTTTTTCCTGATATCATCTGCCTGGCCGGCCGAAACGAGTACGATGACCTGAAGTCGGGAAGAGTTTTCTGCCGCTGCAAACAACTCTTTCAGTCCCTCGCTGTTACCCCGGCGCACAGGCACATCGAGCAGCATGACATCGAACCTGCTGTTTTCGATCAATCCAACGGCTTCATGAACAGAATCCGGACAATTGCAGGAGCATTGCGAACTCTCGAAAAGCTCCTGAAACATAATGCGCATACTGCTGTTACCGCTGAAAACAAGCACATCGAGCCCCGGCGGAAGCTTTGGCAGAAGGGTTTCCTCTCTTTCGCAGGACGCCATTTTTTCAAACACAGCGTCGAAACGGAAAACAGAACCCTTCCCGGTTCGGCTCTGCACGGTAATACCGCTTCCCATTTTTTCGGCAAGATGATTTGAAATCGACAACCCGAGACCGGTTCCCCCGTATTTGCGGATCGTTGTACCGTCCGCCTGAACGAAAGGCTCGAAAATAGACCCTTTCCGCCCCTCTTCGATGCCTATGCCCGTATCGGTTACCGTAAAAACTATAATCGCCTGCTCTGAAGTCTCCCGTTCGAGCGCCGCGTCAAGAACGACTTCACCCTCATGCGTAAACTTGACGGCATTGCCCACAAGGTTGACAAGAATCTGGCGCAGCCTTGCCGGATCACCCTTAAGTCGCAAAGGCAGGGTCGGGCCGGTTCGAAAAACCAGTTCGAGTCCTTTCTCATACGCCTCGAAGCCAAGAAGCGTACCGACGTCCTCGAGCAGATCGAGCAGATTGAACTCTATATGGTCCAGTTCGAGTCGGTTGGCCTCGATTTTAGAAAAATCGAGAATATCGTTGATGATTTTCAGCAGGTTCTTCCCGCTGCTGATTATTGTCTCGACGTACTTCCGCTGTTCGATATCGAGATTGGTATCGAGCAGAATATCTGACATACCGATGACTCCGTTCATGGGAGTACGTATCTCGTGACTCATATTCGCCAGAAAGCGGCTTTTTGCCTCATTTGCTTCCCTGGCGCTCTTTGCCATTTCTTCCGTTTTCCTGACGGACTCCTCGAGCTTCATGTTCGTCTCGATCAGCTGGTTCCTTGCAAGATTTGCATCCTCGACAAGGTTAAGCAGAGCTGTCCGCTGCCTGCTTTTGAACATACAGTCGCCCTCCGGTTCTTCGGAAAGTTCATCCTGAAGGTTTTCTATCGGACACAGCCAGTCGGAGATGCCATTTCCAGTGGGCGCCGAATTCAAAGAGCATGAAGAAGCCTGCGTTATCTTTCCGGATATTTCAGAGAGATCGTCAGACGCAAGACCGCCTTTCAACCGATCAAGTTCCTCTTTCAGTTCGATGCTGCGCATTTCGCGGCCGACCATAACGCGGTTGAATCGCTCCAGCTCATCGAGCGACCGCTTCAGCTCACGCTCCATGCGTTTCCGTTCGGTGATGTCAGACACAAGTATGACCACGGAACCGACATTTCCGTTGATGAAACACGGACCGAGTTTCGATTCCACTTCCACCGTGCCGCCGTCACCCAGCGATATCACGCTCTCAAGCGTGTGCGCATGTCCGGTACGGAAAACCTCCTCGATGGTGTTATGGTACTCGTCATGGCTTGACGGCACGATGCAGTCGCACAAGTGCAGACCTTCCTGCAGAGAATGTCGGGCAACGGGAAAATCGCGATTGAAATAAATTATCCTGTGAAGGAGATCCACGGCAATGATCGTATCGGGGCTGTTGTCAAGAACGGTGCTCAGCGTATTTTCACTCTCCCTCAGCGAAACCAGCGCTTTCTCGAGATCCTGTCGAGAAAGTTCGAGTTCGTAATTCTTGTCCTCGAGTTGACGTTTGTAATCCGAAAGCTCGATCGATTTCCTGATCAGCTTGATATTCTGCTCTCGCAGAACCGCCTGTTTTTCAAGAAGCTCCAACTCTATCTGCCGGCTTCGCTGCGACTCTTTTTCAAGTTCGAGAAACCTTGAAAGAAGATCATTGTATTCTGTTTTCCTCATAACTTTCAAGGGAGCACAACGGCTGTCGCAGGCAATCAGGAACGCTCTTCGCCGATCACCCAGAGCACAACCGTTTCGTTATGAAATTTCGCCGTATCAAAGCCTGGCTTCATTTTGTTGACCGGCCCTATTTCCCCATACGTATAGAATCCGATCAACGGAACATCGCTGCCCAGGCACTCCTTAATGGTGGCGGCTTCCTCCTGTATCCGCCTCCCGAGAACGAGCTTGCGCCCCACACAACTGAACATGACGACAAGCCGCGGGATAGCCCCTGACAGGCATGCCTTTGCCTGCTCGGCAGCAAAACGCGCACCTTGTATGATATCTCCCCTTGATGCGGTTGTCAGTGTTACTGAACTTCCGGAGGGAATCGAAGCGGCAAGGGAGATCGTTCCTTTGGCATGATCGACCGAAAGGCCGCAACGCAACTGGAACAGCTCTTCCCCACCTGAGGACAGCGACGGATCGATAAGCCCGAACGGGTATTCAAGGCAAACCCCTGGAAGTCGGGCAGAACGTTCTTCACCAAGAAAATCCTTGTAAAGATCAAGAGCCCGGACATGGTCAAACTCCGTGACAAGATTGCCTTCCGATGCGGTACAGACAAAACTGTTGCCGATCGACTCGAAACCGCTCCTGACTCCGATACCTGTCCTTATGCAATCCTTTCTGTAGATCATCAGTCCGACAATGGCATCTTTATATACCCTGCCGTTATAGTACTGAAAGGTGCTCTGAAAACGCTCGTCATCTCCCAGAAATCCGCCTGAAATTTCGAAGTCCAACCCTAAAACGGAATGAAGACCTTCAAGAACACGAAGGCCGTCGCCTCCCATACCATTGGGAAAAACCATGAGGGATGCGTCCTGGTCGAATGAGCCCTTTGAGAGAATATCGCTGACCATTTCAACGGCACATGCCGCTTCGTCGGAACTCATGTTGTGGCCTATGCCCTCAACGCAATGAAGAAAATCCGAAGCTAACGCCAAAACCACGACCGAGTCGGTCGAAAAACCGCCACTCGATATCTCGCCGGCAGTTGTTCCCCCAACCAGAGGAATATCACCCGCAACTGACAGTATGCCCTTGAGCAGTTCACGATGATCGAAACGCATTGCCCCGAAAACGATCAGTACCTGAGGAATCCGGCCGGAAAGCCCGGCAAGAGCTTCGGATGCAGCACTGACGCCTGCCTCGTATGAATCAGGCAGCGCGCTCGATCCTGAGCCGGTTTGTATTTTTGATAGTGCTTTCATGTTTCAGAGCGAACATGGTTTGCATGAGGGGAAAATCAGAAACAGAGCAGGTAGCCTGAGGATAGGACTTGTAGTAAATATACTCAAGGTGCTATAAGGCACCAACAGGAAAGAAACGAAAACCGGAAGGACTTCCTGAAAAGCCAGTGAATTAACAAAAGAAAATGAGTAGACAGCATCTTGATCTTCAACGCAGAAGCTCGCGTTCGTTCAAAAGCAGAGGCGCTCTGCGATAAGCGAGAGCGAACGAAGCATACCGATGGCACGATAGCGAAGAGCCATTTTTTCACAAGCCGTGCCTGAAAGCTCGGGAAAACTGAATATCGACGGAAGTAAACGCGATGCATGAACTTCAGTCCGTCAGATAATATTCCAGTGTGGAAACCACTCTTACTTTCTTGATGTGCGGAGTATTGCTGTCGCGGTTCTCGATAGTGAACTGCCCCTGACTTGCGCTTTTGATTTTTCCCAGCCTGCTTTTGGAGTCGCTTGCAAATTTTTCAGCTACAGCACGAGCGTTATTGGTCGCTTCTTCGATCATGGCCGGTTTCAGGCGGTTAAGCCCGGAGTAAAGGAACTCCGTTTTGGCATCGTAATTCTCTCCGGAAACCGCTACGCCAAGTTTTCCGAGATCGACAAGCTTTCTGATCGATGTGCGAACGAGATCGACATTTCGGGTATAAACGCTGATCGTGGAATTACCGGCATACCTGAAAGCGAAACGGTTTGCGTCCCCATAGCCCTGAGCCTGGCGATCGATAACAGCCGGAGCTGATATGGAAATCTCCTTGGCATCAAATCCGCTGGAAAGCAGGAAATCATATACCACCCTGTTTTTTTCTTCGATAGCGGCCATAAGTGCACCAAGATCGTCGGCAGCGACCTCGAATTTTATCGGCCATATGGCTATATCGGCCGGCACATCCTTTTCAGAAAGTCCTTTTACGGAAACAGCCCGTTCAAGAGACTTGAGTTTCGTTATACCCGAAGAAACGAAATAACCTGCTATGACAAGACCTGCACAAAGAAAAGCGCCAAGAATAACAGCTTCGGCAGTGCGTTTATTGTTCATGACTGATGGTTTTTGCCTTGATTGAAAAAATTTCAGATCCCTGGTATAAAAAGTAGATCCTGCCGGCAAAAGTTCACTATGGGATTGAAAACCGGAAAAGCCGAAAAACACAGAAACCAAGGTAACGACAGCCTGTACAGGAATCCCGCAATTCAGCTTGTCGCCGCTTCAGAACGGCCTGCAGCAATCAGTTCGAGGTATCGCGCTATCAGCGCTCCGTTTACCGATGCCCATGATTTTTTTTCGGCAAAAAGGACTCCTTTCCTGCGCATGGAGGAACGGGTATGAGCATCTTCGAGCAGTTCAAGACAATGGGCATAAAACTGATCGATATCACCCGCATTTGCCACAAGACCGGCTTCTGAAGCGTTAACCAGTTCCATGCAACCTCCAACATCCGAAACGACAGCAGGCAATCCGGTAGCGAAAGCTTCCAGCACAACATTTCCGAAGGCCTCGGTAGTAGAAGGAAAAAGAAAAACATCCCCGCTTGCATACGCCTCCGGCAGCGCGGTACCGATAAGATAACCGGTAAAAACCGCTTGCGGCATGCGACTGCGCATCTGCTCCTCTTCAGGCCCGGAACCGATCATGACAAAACGAACTTTATCGATAAAGCCGTTTTTCACGAACCGTTCATAAACGCTCATGACCACTTCGATATCCTTGTAAAGCACAAAACGACCCGCATAGACAAACACCGTTCGCTCAACGGCATTCCACTCCTTTCGAAGCAGCTCCGAACGTCGGGATGGATCAAATAACTCCCGGTCTATCCCTCTCGACCAGATTTCAACGTTTCTGATACTCTTGTCTGTCAATTTGCGTTGAACGATCTCATTGGGAGCAAGCACAAGATCACAGGTATTGTAGAACCATTTCAGGTACTTCCATACCGGTCCAAGAGCAAATCCCAACCGGTAATAACTGAGGTAAGAAGGAAAATCGGTATGATAAACCGATGTCGCCGGAAGCTTCTTTTTTTTGGCATAGAGAAGAAACCTGCGCCCCACAATATCCGGCGTGGAAATGTGAACGATATCGGGAGCATACGCATCGAGCTGCCGCTTTGTAACGGCATTGAAAAATCCGAGTTTATAGTCGGGATAAAGCGGAATCGGTACCGAAGGGAGACGGTTAACTTTCAGAGACCCGTGATTGTCATGCCCGGATACGTCTGAAGACCAGACCATAACCTCGTGACCATTTTTCCTGAACGAGGCGACAAGCTGATAGATGGATCGTACAGCGCCATCCTTGTCTTTGACGTACGTTCCCGCGTATAAGGCAATTTTCATGGCAGCCCGGAGTTCCGGATAAGAGCAGATTCTCTGGAAAATGAAACGCACCGGCAGATCCCCGCACCATCGCGAAGTTTTCTGCCGGCAATAAAAAATCTAAAGTAACATTTCCGGAGAAAAAACCATCACACCGCAGAAAGAGAGCTGTCACTTCAATGTCAGCGACGCAACCCCTGGATTGACCAGACGCTTGAAATCCCTGTATGCAAGCCTGACCAGTTCAGTGTGACTGCCCGCATTGAAAGCGATATCGTCATCCTCCTCGAGCTCTTCGGCAACAAATACATCGAGCCCGTACAGATTTCCGAAAGGAGGCATCGCCCCGATCTCACACTCGGGAAAAAGAAATGAAAACTCATCTTCACCGGCAAGGCCGGCGTCTCTTGTACCCGCAATATCCCTGAGCCGCTCAAGATCCAGTTGTCGGGATGCAGGCAGAACAACCATAGCCAATTTTCCCTCGATGGTCACCATAACGGTTTTTGCGAGCTCGTTGCCGGGAACATGGGCGGAAGCGGCTATCTCCTGTGCGGTATACGCAGGAGAGTGGCTGACCACAAAGTATTTCACGTCGTGGCTGTCAAGAAACTCCCTCAGTCTGCGAATAGGCATGGCATCCTCCTTTTTTCTTGATTCGGGTAAAAAGGATCGTATCTGCACACGATTACTTTCCGGAATAAACAAAAATCGGATCGGCACGAACAACGCTTTTTTCTGAGCCGCAGTTGGTGCAATACACAGAGATGCAGGTCAGAAACTGACTCTGAAACCGAACAAAAGATTGTGGCTGTTGATATCCATTTCCAGTTTCGAGGATCCAATTTCGACTTCGGGATCGGCCGCGGCAAAATAGCGATATTTCGCATCGACAGTCACCGTTGGCGAAACCTGATAGCCTACACCGGCGCCCAGCTGAAACGCAAGCAAACCGTCACTGCCGTCATCGCCGAGCACATCGACATCGACTTTGGCATAACTCACACCAGCACTTACAAAAGGAATGATTTTACTTTTTTCAAGCTGGAAATCCAGATAACCGTTAGCCATGACCGACAAAACAGAGACATCGCTTCCCAGGTTATCGATTTCATTTTTCTGATAGGCAACCTCCCCCTCGAGCCGGTATCCATCGAAATCCATACCGAGCGCCCCGCTGAACGCTGCTCCGGTATCGTATTCGGGATCGCCGAGATACGTTCCGTTTATGGTGAGTTTATCGCCGCTGAAAAATGCGAATCCGGTTGAACCGCCGACATAGGGGGTAGTGGCGTCAGCTTGCGAAACGAAGAAAAAAACGGAAATAAAAACAAAAAACAACCCCCGAAAAACCATAACCATAATCGCCTCCGGCAGTATTGATAATTTTTTATATGGTGCTGGCAAGGATGTCGTAAACAATAGCGTCAGTATTGAAAGTTATTTATTTAAAGATCATATTTCAACAGATATTCACCGCGAGTACTCTGGCCGGCCATCATGGGTTATCCCTTCCAGGCGGCAAGTAACGGAAGGGCGGCATTGTATCCCCGGGGAATAATTTCCGCGATCTGTGACGTATCGATAAGGTTGAATCCCGACAGGTCTGGTGTGATGCAGAGATCGGCACCTGCAAGCTGTACGGACGTCGCGCTGGCGATCGCGCTGTAAAAAGCGTTGAGCAGCACCCCGACAATATGTTGCGGCTCCCTGTACAGATGTTTTCCCAGCAAATCCACACAAATTATCTTTTCCGCACCGATTTCCTTCAGCGAAGAAACCGGCACATTTTCAACCAGAACGCCATCGACAAGAAGCTTGCCGTCATGCTGTATTGGCCTGAACAAACCGGGAATACAGCTGCTCGCCATGACAGCAGAAGCCACATCCCCTCTGGCGAACACAACCTTGCACCCCGTCGAGATATCGGTTGAAACAATAACAAGAGGCAGTGCGGCATCTTCGATATTTTTCCTTCCAAGAAGATCGGTAACTATTTTTCCGAATTTCCTGTTCGAAAGCAGCCCGTACTGTGAAAGAGAGAGCCCGGACAGATCGAGCCAGTCAAGAGCAAGCGCTATATCGCGAATCTCCCCGGCTGTTTTGCCGAAAGCATAGAGCGCTGCAATGAACGCGCCGATACTGGTTCCGCTGATAAATCCCACGGGAACACCAATCTCTTCAACCGCCTGAAGAACTCCTACATGCGCAGCTCCGAGAACCGCTCCGCCGCCGAGCGCAAGACCACATTCTTTCATGAGTAATCATCCGAAAAACCTTACAATCGCCTTCAGAAGGGCGAATTTTTTCCTCCCGTAAGGAGGATAACGAAGATCGGGATCAGGAAATACCGATTTAAAGAGAACGCTTCTCGAAAGGGAAAAAGTTTCAAAACCCGCTTTGCCATGGTACCTGCCGAATCCGCTCTTTCCCGTTCCGCCGAACGGAAGCGTGTGCATTGCAGACTGAAAGAGCAGGTCGTTACAACAGAAACTCCCCGAACGGGTCTGGCGAAGCGCCTTTTTTCCTGTGGCTCCCTTCGATGAAAACAGATAGAGGGCCAGCGGGTCGTCCCGCTGCCCGATGAAAGCGAGCGCCTCTTCGAACCTCCTGTAGGTCAGAACCGGCAGAAGGGGACCGAAAATCTCCTCCTCCATAATTGCGGAACCGGCAGTAATCCCCTGAAGGATTGTCGGAGCTATATAGCGAGACGCTCTCTCGGTATGGCCCCCGGCTACAATGGTTCCCTCCCCCAACAACCGCTCAAGCCTCGTGAAATGATAATCATTGACGATTCGTGAATAATCCGGACTTTTCCTGGGGTCTGCGCCGAAAAAATCCCGAATTGCCTGCTGCATGAGCGACTGCAGAACGGATGCCACATCCTCGTGAACCAGAAGATAATCCGGAGCGATACAGGTCTGGCCCGCATTGAGGAATTTTGCCCATACGATACGGCGGGCGGCCGTTCTCAAGGCTGCATCCGGTTCAACGATACAGGGATTCTTGCCGCCCAGTTCGAGCGCAACCGGCAGCATATGACGAGCTGCGGCAAGCATCACCTCCCGACCTCCGCTCCGGCTGCCGGTATAAAAGATAAAATCGAAACGCTCGGCAAGCAGCGCTCCGGCTTCGGCAATCCCCCCTTCGACAACACGAACCGCCCCGCGGTCGAGATACTCCCCTGCACAGCGCGCAATAAGCGCAGAGGTATGGGGCGCATGTTCCGACGGTTTGAGAACCGCACAGTTCCCGGCGGCAAGAGCGGCGGCAAGCGGAGCGAGCACGAGCTGCAGCGGATAGTTCCACGCACCGATAATCAGCACCACGCCTCGGGGTTCGGAGTGAACCGCGCCATGCCCGAACTGGTAGTGGGGCGGCACTACCCTGCGGGAAGGCCGCATCCAGGCGTTGAGATGCTTCAGGGCATATCGTATTTCGCCTGCAAGAAATGAGGTTTCCGTAAGAAATGTCTCCTGAGCGGATTTTCCCAGATCCGCATGGACCGCGGCGGCGATATCCGCCTCCCGCTCCCGCAGAAAGCGCAGCAGCGCAAGAAGCTGGACGCGGCGCCAGGCAAATGAAACGGTCAGTCCGCTTTGAAAAGCCTGCCTGAGCTCATCGAGCATCGATGAAAACTGTCTTTGTTGCATATTTTTTCAGACAAAAGAACCGGATCAGTTCAACGCACATTGCAGTGCCGAAAGCATCCGGTAAAATCCATCCTCTTTTTCGAGCAATTCCTTATTCGTGCCGCTCTCGACGATGCGCCCCTCCTTTAAAACGATGATCCGGTCAATATTTCTTATGGTCGAAAGCCGATGGGCAATGACAAAAGAGGTTCGACCCTGCATGAGATGTTCGAGAGCCTCCTGCACCAGTTTTTCCGACTCGGAATCAAGCGAGCTTGTCGCTTCGTCAAGCAGCAGAATGACCGGATCCGAAAGTACCGCCCTGGCTATGGCAATCCTCTGCCGTTGACCGCCTGAAAGCTGAATCCCCCTGTCGCCGCAGAGGGTGCGGTAACCGTCCGGAAACCTCATGATGAAATCATGGGCATTGGCCTGAACGGCAGCCCGCATGATCTCCTCGTCGGAGGCTCCGGGTTTGCCATAGGAGATATTGTCGCTGATGGAACCGCCGAACAGAAGAATATCCTGCGGTACAATCGCTATACCCGAACGGATTACCTGCAGGGGATACTCTTTGATATTCTTTCCATCGATGGCGATATAACCGGCATCGACATCATAAAAACGCTGAAGAAGCGCAAAAAGCGTGGTTTTACCGGAACCGCTCGACCCGACAAGCGCAAGCCGCTCTCCTGGATTGACATCAAAGGAGATATCCTGCAGAACCGGCTCTCCCCCCCTTCGACCCGGATAACTGAAACGCACCTGCTGCAGGCTGACCGCACCTTTAAGAGAAAAATGCTCATCACAATCACCTGTATTCGTTCCGGCAGCCAGCGATTCCGGAACTTCGCCGAGAATCTCATCGATACGCTCCGTCGCGCCGAGAGCCTTCTGAAGCTGACTGAACAGCTCGGCAAAACTTCCCATTGCCGCTCCGATAAAGGTGGTATAGAGCATAAACGAAGTCAGGCTGCCGATCGTGAGTTCGCCCAGTTGAACCATTCTTATTCCCGTCCACAAAACCAGAACGATACCCCCGAACAATCCGAAAATAATAAACGAAAGAAAGGCTCCGCGGTAATGCGCTACCTTGAGCACATCGGTCACATAACGTTGAATCAACGCTGCATAGCGCCCGGTCTCATAGGCTTCATTCGAAAATGATTTGACCATCTGAACCCCCTGAAGGGTCTCCTCGACAACGGCATTGCCGGCGGCAAGTTCATCCTGCGCCTTGCGTGAAAGACGACGGATTCGTCTGCCGGTAACAATTGCCGCAAGAACAAGAAAGGGAAATGAAGAGATCATGACGAGCGTCAGCTTCAGGGATATCATCCCGATCAGTACAACCCCTCCGACCAGCGTGGCAATCTGCCGTACCAGCTGCGAGAGCGATGAGTTCAATACCTCCTGAATCTGTGAAAGATCGGCGGCTATGCGGCTTGTCAGCTCGCCTGTTCTCCTGCTTGCGTAATAGGTCATGGGAAGCCGGATCAACGTTGCATAGGCATCCTTTCGGATAGCGGCAAGAATCCGTTCCCCTACTTCGACGAACCATACCGACTGGAAATAGGAAAAAATCGCCTGAAGCCCGAGAACGCCGACAAGAGAGAGAGCGATGGTATCTATCGCGGCAAACCCTTGGCCTGAACTGCCCGGCAATGCGCTATCGACCAGTTGACCGGTGACATAGGGAAAGGCGAGACCGGAAAGACTTGAAATCAGCATGGCGATCAACGCCATAAAAAATTTCGTCCTGTACGGAGCAAGGTAACCGAAAAGTCTGGCTACCTGACCAAAAACATTTTTCCGGATAACAGAACGGGTTCGATACATATCTGACGATTGAGGGTTTATCTGTTCATACCACTCAGTAGTAATCCCGGGAGGCTGCAATAAATTCAGCCTGGCTACAGCTTTGCGTTATCCTGTCTGCCGAAATCCCTCGAATAGTTTTCTCGATACTGACAATTTGAGAGTAACGCGAAGGTTCGCTACATTACCACAACTTTTTTTCCTTTAAACCATCGTAACACCTTTTATCCTATGGAGTGGATCACCCAGCCTGAAGCATGGATCGCTCTGGCAACATTGACTGCCCTGGAAATCGTCCTCGGTATAGACAACATCATCTTTATCTCGATCATTTCCGGAAGGCTGCCGGAATCGCAACGCAACAAAGGAAGAGTGGTAGGCCTCGGACTCGCCATGGTTTCCCGCATTATCCTGCTGCTCTCCATAACCTGGGTCATGAGCCTCACGGTATCGCTCTTCACCTTTGCCGGTCACGACATTTCCGGACGCGATCTCATCCTGCTGGCCGGAGGACTCTTCCTGCTTGCAAAAAGCACCCATGAAATTCACCAGAGCCTTGAAGGAAGCGAATCCGAAAGGAAACAATCTTCAGCGACCGGTTTTGCCGTCACCATGCTGCAGATAGCCATTATCGACATCGTCTTTTCTCTCGACTCGGTCATAACGGCCATAGGCCTTGCCGAAGATGTGGAAGTAATGATCATTGCCATCATGATCTCCGTCGGCATCATGATGCTTGCGGCAAAGGCCATCAGCGAATTCGTTGAACACCACCCCACCATCAAAATGCTGGCCCTGAGTTTTCTCATTCTCGTCGGCGTCACCCTGCTTGCCGAAGGGGCCGATTACGAAATCCCGAGAGGATACATCTATTTTGCCATGGCATTCTCCGTAACCGTTGAAATGCTCAATATCCGACTCCGCACCAAAAACCCGGAACCGGTAGTCCTGCACAAAACCATGAATATCGAAGAATAACGGACGAGCATCGGCCATCGTCTCCTGACCCCCGTAAAAAGAGCTTTTTTTACGGGGGTTTCGTACATTCCTTTTATTGGTTATAAAACCCGCATCATCCGGTCAACCTGAAAAGAGCGATCGATATGTCCACACCTTCCGCACTGCATCCCGACAAACTCTACAGGAAATGCGATCCGCTGGAGTTTACGTTCACTACTACCGAAGAACTTGACGGACCGCTTGAAATAACCGGTCAGGAGCGCGCACTTGACGCTATCAGGTTCAGCATGGGCATCCTGCATGACGGCTTCAACCTGTTTGCGCTCGGCCCGAACGGAACGGGTAAACAGACCGCAGTCATGCACTACCTCTCGGGAATCGCCCCCCGGGCGGGAATCCCTGACGACTGGTGCTATGTCTATAACGTCGAAAAGCCCCGGCATCCCTCGGCGCTCAGGCTTCCGGCCGGCAAAGCCTGCGAGCTCTCCCGCGATATGGAACGCCTTGTCGAAGCGCTCTTTACCGTTCTTCCTGCGGCGTTCAGCAGCGAAGAGTACCAGGCACAGGAAAAAGCTGTCGGAGAACAATTTCAGGAACGGCAGACCGAGGCGATAGAAAAACTCGAAAAAAAAGCTGCCGAAAACAATATCGCACTTATCCGGACTCCCGCGGGGTTCGCTTTCGCTCCCGTAAAAAACGGCGAAGTGATCAAACCCGAGGAGTTCATACTGCTGAAGGAGGGCGAACGTGAAACGATCGAAAAGGAAATCGCCTCCCTGAAAAACGCCATGCAATCCATCATGGCCCAGATACCCAAATGGCAGCGTGAAGCACAGGAAAAAATCAAGGAACTGAACCGACAGGTAGCCGATTTTGCTGTCAAACCGCTTTTTGCGGAGCTGAAAAACAGTTACAGTTCTCTCGACCAGGTGATGGCTTATCTGGAAACAACGGAAAACGACATTATCGAACATTTCGACCGCTTTCTCGAAAAAGAGGGCGCCCCGCACGAAATATTTGCCGGCCTCTCGGCCGCGAAAGGAAGCTTTTTCAACCGCTACAAAATCAATGTGCTTGTCGACAACAGCCGCTCGACCGGAGCGCCTCTCGTCTTCGAAGACAAACCCGCATGCCAGAACCTTGTAGGCGATATCGAGCACCTCTCGCAAATGGGCACCCTCGTTACGGACTTCACGCTCATCAAGGCCGGAGCCCTGCACCGCGCAAACGGCGGATATCTGCTTATCGACGCACGCAGGCTGCTGATCGAACCGCTTGCATGGGAAGCCCTGAAAAAAGCCCTGCGAACCCGGCAGATCCGCATTGAATCGCTTGCGCAGCTCTACAGCCTCGTCAGCACCGTCTCGCTCGACCCCGAACCCATACCGCTCGAGGTCAAAGTCATTCTGATGGGAGAGCGTTACCTCTACTATCTCCTTTCGAGCTACGACCCTGACTTCAGCGAACTTTTCAAGGTTGCGGCTGATTTCGAAGACGATCTGCACAATAACCATGAAGGCAGATTCGCCTATGCCCGCACCATCGGAGCCATCGTGGAAAAAGACAGGCTTCGCCACTTTGACAGGACAGCTGTAGCGAGAATCGTCGAACACGGGTGCAGGCTCGCGGGTGATGCGACGAAACTCACAGCTCACATGCAGAGCATCGCCGATATTGTACGGGAAAGCGAATACTACGCCCGTGAAAACGACCGCGCCCTCGTCGTTGCCGAAGATGTGCAGCATGCAATCGACGCAAGAACCGTCCGGGCCTCCAGAATCCGCGAGAAGCTCCGGGAAGCGACCCTGAGAAACACCATTCTCATCGACACGACATCGGAAAAAACCGGACAGATCAACGGCCTTGCCGTTTACTCGCCGGGAAACCAGAGCTTCGGCCATCCCGGAAGAATAACCGCACGGGTGAGCCTCGGAAAAGGAGAGGTGATCGATATCGAGCGTGAAGTCGAAATGGGCGGCCCGATCCACTCCAAAGGGGTGCTGATTCTCTCCGGCTTTCTGGCAGCACGCTTCGGCATGCAGCAGCCCCTCTCGCTCTCTGCTTCGCTGGTGTTCGAACAATCCTACAGCGGAGTCGAGGGAGACAGCGCCTCATCGGCCGAACTTTACGCGCTGCTCTCCGCGCTCTCGGAAACCCCCATCCGGCAATGGTTTGCCGTGACAGGATCGGTCAACCAGCATGGTGAGGTCCAGGCGATTGGCGGTGTCAACGAAAAAATCGAAGGCTTTTTCGACCTGTGCGCAGCCCGGGGCCTCGACGGGAAACACGGCGTTCTCATACCGGTCTCCAACATTGACAATATCATGCTCAGAAACGATGTCGTCGAAGCCGTAAAAGCCGGCCTCTTTTCGATCTACCCGGTCAGCCATATTGACGAAGGCATTGAAATACTCACCGGCATACCGGCCGGCGAAGCAGATGCCGACGGACTCTACCCTCTGGAGAGTGTCAACGGGAAAGTACTGGCAAGACTTCAGGATATGGCCCTGAAACTGAAAAAATTCAATGCGGAATCAAACGGAAACGACGATTAACCATGCAGCAGACCGAACACGGCAACCGGAAACCCCCTGAAAAATCAGGTTCTTATGCCATACGAAGCATTGCTGTCGGCATCGACTGCTCGCCGCACAGTATGGCCTCGCTTAAAACAGCCGCCGAGCTTGCCGCAAGAATGCATGCCGAACTGCTCGGTATTTTCGTTGAAGACATTAACCTTCTGCGAATGGCCGAACTCCCCTTCAGCCAGGAAATCCGCATCTACAGCCCGAAACCGGAAAACCTGGATACCGCAGAACTGGAACGCCTGCTCCGCATGCAGGCCAAACAGGCCGAAGCATCGCTGCAACGCGAAGCGCAACTGTTCAGGGTTCACCACTCTTTCAGTGTCCGCAGGGGAATGGTGCCGAAAGAGGTCATAGCCGCCGCCCTCGGAGCCGACCTGCTGGTTCTCGGCCGCAGCGGACGCTCTCCGACCTGCAGAAAAGGACTCGGATCTACGGCAAGAACCGCACTGTCCGGAAGCGCGAAAAACGTACTGCTCATGCGCACGGGATTTTCGACAGAGGACGAATCCGTGCTCGTACTCTATGACGACTCGGAAGCGTCGAAATCCGCCATCGCCATTGCCATCGATCTCCTGAGACCAGGCAATACGCTCCACATCCTCATGCTCCCGCAGCTCGAAGGTGACGACAAGGCGATGGCGCATGAACTCTCGATGCTGATTCCCCCGGACATGCTGAGAGTGGAATACCACACGCTCCCCGCCATAACGGACAGCAGAATCCTTGCCCGCTACATACGCATGGCCGATTCCGGTCTTCTGGTACTCGGCGACCGAATGAACCTGCCCTCTGAAACCATATACAACCTGATCGACGAAATCGATTATCCCGTACTGCTGGTAAGAGATGGCGGAATGAATCGTTAGCTGAAAAAACAGGCAACAGGGTTTGTCAGAGAGCGAGGCGCTCCATCAGTATCGCCGCGGAAACCGATGCGTTGAGCGATTCGACGCGAGGTTTCGGCCCGATATGCGGGATTCGCACAAGCCTCCGGGCAAGCGCCTGAACCGGCCGGCTCACGCCATTGGCCTCGTTGCCGATCACGAGCACCTGCTTTTCAGGCCATGAGGTGAACTCCCGAAAATCCTGCCCGGCAAGCGAAGAGGCGATAACGGCATATCCCTGCCCGGCAAGCCGAAGAAGTTCCGTTTCAAGCGAATCCACGCCATAATGCGGTAACGCATAAATGCTCCCTGCGGAAGAACGCACCGCTTTCGCGTTGTACCGGTCGGCTGTACCGGCGCTGCAGATCATGGCATCGGCGCCGAACCATGCCGCGGTTCTCAGAATGGTACCTGCGTTTCCGGGATCCTGCACATCGTCAAGCGCAACAATCAGGGAACTTCCATCTGCCTGTTCCGGTTCGAAAGGAAGCGCAGATTGCTGGCGGAACACACCGAAAATTCCCGACGGTGTCGCAGTCTGGCTCAACCGGGCACACTCCTTTTCCGTAAGCGTAAACACCCTGCCGGGATAATTGCCATAAAAACCCTCTGCGGCCTGCTCTCCCTCCCTGAACAGCAATGCATCGAGCAGACCGGGTTCAGGAAGAGCTTCAAGAAGTTCGCTTACCGTGCGAAACCCTTCGGTAAAAAAGAGACCCTCGCTGTCACGGTATTTTTTCTGGTGCAGTTTGCCGTACAGCTTCAGTTTCGCCTTGCTTACTGGCGGTACATCATGCATTTTCACGGCTTTGCCCCCGGCTTCTTCAGCTTCGCCATGACAGATTTCGGATCGTGCGACCAGTCGGAAGGCGGAGCGCTGCTGCCCTGAGAGAGCCTGGTAATATCGAGATCGACGGAAAAGCCTTCGTCTCCCGAATCATCGGAACGCTCCGTAGTGGTCATGCACCTGCGGATATAGTCGTCAAAACCGGCACGGTCATTCGAAAGCGACCGCATGGTCTCTTCGAGAGAACGGCTTATAGTCTCCCTGATCTCCGTTTTTTCGGCGCAAGCCATACCCTTTATTTTCTCCATAACCTCGTTTTTTGACACATCTCCGATACCGGCCTTCCGGGCAAGATCGGCATAAGCCGACTCGTCTAACCGCTCGAGAGCGTCAAAGAGCCGGGAAAGTCCGCCGAACAGCTCGGCATGCGTCCTGATGGCCTCTTCAAGAGAACCCGCCCCTGAATCCTGCGGAGGCTCCTTTGCCGGCTTCGGCTTTCCAGCGGCCTTAACCGCTCCCTTATGCAGAAACTCATCGTCAACATCATATCCGTCGAGCATATCCTTCATATGCTCATCCTGAAAAGCCCGAGCCCGCCGCATCGACACCGTTTCAATCCCGGAACCTCCGTTCTCCTGCATCATGCCGAAAGAGAACAGCATGCCTGAAAGCGCGACATAGATGACGAAAATAAAAAGCATCCAGCCGGGAGACATATCCCCGAAAGCTGCAACGGCAAATTCTGCGACAAGCAACGCAGCCGAAAGAGCAAAAAAAAGTTTCCCTGTAAGGCGTTCGTTCATAAACTGTTTTCCTTGTTTTCGGTTCTCCGTAATGCAAACAATGTACATGTTATACCGGAAAATATCACAACCGGCGCTTAATGGCCGCTACGAATTGCGTCTGTGCGAGGAGCGCACGCGGGACTGGCGCTCGGTAAACACGCCCCCGGGTTCAAACGATTGCGCAAGCGAGTGAATCTGCCGGTCAGGAAGAGCGCAGGCCATCGCAATGAGCGAGAGCGCAGCCATTGCAATTTCCTGAAGAGTGGACGAGGAGGACTTCTTCCTCTCGGAAATTAAAAATAACCCCGATCATTTTCTTATTATCCCTGAATCAAATTCCACAACCCAAAGCATGCAGAACATCGCCATTGAACTCATCTCCCCGGCAGGCGACTGGACCGGCCTTCGCACCGCTCTGAACGCCGGAGCCGATGCCGTCTATTTCGGCGCGGAAGGCTATAACATGCGCGCGGGCAGCCGCAATTTCAAGCTGGAGGAGTTTCCCTCCGTCATGGCACTCTGCAGAGAGTTCAGCGCCAAAGGGTATCTGGCGCTGAACACCATCGTCTATGACGGGGAGCTGAAAAAGATGCATCGAACGGTTTCCGCTGCCAGAGCGGCTGGTATCGACGCCATCATATGCTCGGACATGGCCGTCATCGAGAGCTGCCGGAAAATCGGCATGCCGTTTCATATTTCGACCCAGGCTTCGGTCAGCAACTACAGCGCGGTAAAGTTCTATGCCGCCCTCGGTGCCAAAATGGTGGTACTGGCAAGAGAGCTGACCATCGAACAGGTGCGCCATATCACCTCTAAAATAAAAGCGGACAATCTCGACCTGCGCATCGAATGCTTTGTTCACGGAGCGATGTGCGTCGCCGTTTCAGGCCGCTGCTTCATGTCACAGGAGTTGTTCGGGCGATCAGCCAACCGGGGGCAATGCGTTCAACCCTGCAGGAGGCAGTATATCGTTACCGATCCCGAAGAGAACCGCGAACTTGAGCTTGGTTCCGACTACGTCATGAGTCCGCAAGACCTGTGCGCCATAGAATTTCTCGACGTTCTCATGGACGCAGGAATCGGCGCATTCAAAATCGAAGGAAGAAGCCGCAGTCCCGAATATGTCCATACCGCAACTTCCGCTTACCGGAACGCCATCGACTTTTGTACAACCAACCGGAACACTCCGGCTTTCGGCGATGGATATAATGCTTTATCACAAAAACTTAAAGAAAAACTCGCCCTGGTTTACAACCGGGGATTTTCGGAAGGATTTTATTTCGGAAAACCCATGGATGCATGGACCCGGGAGTATGGCTCTCTGGCAGGGGAGAAAAAAATCTACATAGGGGATGTGAAAAAATATTATCCGAAGGCGGGAGTTGCCGAAATTATCATCTTTGCCAGAGGACTCCGCAGCGGCGACAAGCTTTCGGTTCTCGGGCCTAAAACAGGGGTAGCAACCATCATGGCAGACAGCTTTTTCACCAATGACATCCCCTCCGAAGAGGCCGGCAAGGGAGACAGCGTCACCATTAAATGTGCGCAGGTAAGAAAAAACGACAAGGTTTACGTGCTTGAAAAAAGGAGATGAACCGAACGGTTTTACGTATCTTCCCTTAAGAGCATTCGCATCCCGTATGCAGATATATCCCTTCCGCATTTCTTTAACCTGGACATGAGAGATGATCTACAAAGTCATTTCCAAACCGGAGTTCAGAAGGTTCATCGACGCTCTGGTCAAAGCCAATAACTCGTTCGGCCCTCAACTTGCCGACCGTACCGCCGACGGCAAGCCGGTTTACCGGTTCATGCCGGTATCCTCGGTCGAGGAGATCGATTTCGATTACACGGCGACAGCCTCATCGGCCAAGCATTTCTTTCTGCCGTTTTCCGAAGAGCTCTCACGCTTCCGCTTTCACGGCAGCGACTGGGAACAGCATTCCGCCTACGAAGCCGACCCGGTTGTGCTCATAGGGCTGAGAGCCTGCGACATCAGCGCATTGAACATCCTCGACGACGTGCTGCTCAACGGCAACTACCCGTCGCCCTACTATCTGGCAAAGCGCAAGAACACCTTCGTGATCGGCCTGGACCATCTGCCGCTTCCGGACTGTTTCTGCAAATCGCTCGCCCACCATACGGTTTCGACCGGATTCAACCTCTTCTGTTCGGACATCGGAGAGAAATACTACCTCTCGATCAACTCATCGAAAGCCTTCACCTACCTCAAGGAGTTTCAGACCGAAGATCCATCCTACAAAGACAACTGCCTTCTGACCGAACGGCGCAAGCTCATCAGCGACAGTTTCAAAACCGAAATTGACGTCACCAGCCTGCCGAGCATTCTCGACATCGAGTTCGACTCTCCCGTCTGGGAAAAATGGGGCTCAAAATGCCTGAACTGCGGCACCTGCGCCATGGTCTGTCCAACCTGCTACTGTTATTCGCTCGAGGAGCGCTTCGACATCGATCTGAAAGGAGCATCGCGTAACCGGAAACTCTACTCCTGCAACCTGGTCGATTTTGCCATTGTAGCCGGCGGACACAACTTCCGCCCCAAAAACGGCGACCGGCTGAAATACCGCTACTACCACCAGCACCGGGGATTCGCCGAAAACGGCAATCAGCAGATCTGCGTTGGCTGTAACCGGTGCGGCAGGGCTTGCCTTGCAGGCATCAATCCGAAAGACGTCATCAACGACCTGAAAATGGAGAAGGATTCATGCATGATATGCGTTTCACCATCCCCCGGCAGGAGCTGAACCGCGAGGCCTTTGCCTCGTCGGTTCCGGATTTCAACCGCAGATCGGAAATCATGAAAACCGATACCGGCTACAAGTGCCGTATCACCAACATCATCAGCCTGACGGAACAGGAAAAACTGTTTCAGCTCCGTATTGCCGACCCCCGTGAACGCGGCATTTTCCGCTTCAAACCCGGCCAGTTCCTGATGCTCGAACTGCCGGGATACGGCGACGTGCCGATCTCCATATCGAGCGCCAGCAGCAATCACGAGTTCATCGAGCTCTGTATCCGCAAGGCGGGGCACGTCACCTCGGCGCTCTTCAGAACCGAACCCGGCATGCATGTAGCCATCAGAGGCCCGTTCGGGTCGTCGTTTCCCATGGACGAGATGACGGGCCACCATGTACTGCTCATTGCCGGAGGACTCGGCATTGCCCCGCTACGGGCGCCGCTCTTCTGGATCAACGAGCACCGCGACCGCTTCAGGGACGTACACCTGCTCTACGGAGCCAAAGAGCCCTCGCAGCTCCTTTTCTCCTACCAGTTCGAGGAGTGGAAGACCGTCAGCCACATCCGGCTGCACACGATTGTCGAGCATGCCGACGCGGAATGGAAAGGCGCTACCGGCATGATCACCGAACTGTTCAGGAATATCGGCATCGAAGCGCAGAACACCTATGCCATCGTGTGCGGCCCGCCGGTCATGTTCAAATTCGTCTGCAGCCATCTCGACCGGCTCGGCATCCCCATGAACCGGATGTTCGTTTCGCTTGAACGGCGGATGCACTGCGGCATGGGCAAGTGCTGCCGCTGCATGGTGGGATCGACCTTTACCTGTATCGACGGACCGGTCTTCGACTACTGGTCGGTCATGAACCTGAAAGAGGCCATTTAAGCCTGTCGCCGTATGAAGAATCCCGTTTACACATTTGAAAAACTGAAATTCGCCTCGTTCGAATTCACCTGCTGCGAAGGGTGCCAGCTGCAGCTCGCCAACCGGGAAGCCTCGCTTGCAGAGTTCTTCGGCCTGCTCGATGTCAGAACGTTCAGGGAGATATCTTCGGAAAAACATGACGACTACGATGTGGCCTTCGTGGAGGGCAGCATCAGCCGCAGCGACGAAATCGAACGGCTTCTGGCTATCCGCCGTCAGGCGAAAACGCTGGTCGCATTCGGAACGTGCGCCTGCTTCGGCGGAGTCAACAGCCTGAAAAACCGTTACCCTATAGAAGAGTGCATTGCGGAGGTATACGACGGCCAGCCGGTCGAGACCCTCCCGGTGCGCAAAATCAGCGACATCGTCAAGGTCGATCTCTCCATTCCCGGCTGTCCGGTCGCCAAAAAGGAGGTTGAACGGATCGTGGTGAGCCTTGTCACCGGCTCTCTCGTCACCCTGCCGAAATATCCGGTCTGCGTGGAGTGCAAGGAGCAGCTGAATACCTGTCTTTTCGACCTCGGAGAAATCTGCCTCGGCCCGATCACCAGAGCGGGATGCGATGCGGTCTGCACGACGGGAAAAACTCCCTGTCTCGGCTGCAGGGGTCCTGCCGACGACATCAACTTTCCGGCATTCCTCGAACTGGTTGAAAAACGAGGACTCAGCCGGAGGGATCTTAAGGAAAAGCTCGGTTTCTATAACGCATTCGAAGCATACCCGTGCCCATGAAACGTGACTGCTCGATCGATATTCGCCATCTGACAAGGGTTGAAGGCCATGGAAATATCCGGATTACGGTAAGCGGAGGAAAACTTCTGGAAGCCGGCTGGGCGGTTGTTGAAACCCCGAGGTTTTTCGAGGTGATGGTCAAAGGCATGAGCGCCGAACGGGTACCGTTTCTCACCTCGCGCATCTGCGGCATCTGTTCGATCAGCCATGCCCTGGCAAGCATCAGGGCGCTCGAACGGGCCATGCTGATCGCCCCGCCTCCAGCTGCGGAAACAACCAGGCTGCTTGCCATGCACGGAGAAACCCTGCAGAGCCACGCGCTGCACCTGTTTTTTCTTGCCGCACCTGATTTCGCCGGCACATCGGGCGTACTGCCTCTGCTGGAGTCGCAACCGGAACTGGTCAGGGCCGGTCTCGGGCTCAAGGAACTCGGCAACGAAATCAGCGCCGTAACAACGGGACGGTGCACCCATCCGGTCAGCCTCGTGGTGGGAGGGCTCAGCAAGGTGCCAGACAAAATTCGGCTGCAGCAGCTCCTCGACATGATCGGTGAACGGAAGTCCGCGCTCGGCATTGCCTGCGATTTCTTCGGTACCCTCGATATTCCCCGGTTCGAGCGTGAAACCGAATTCATCTCGCTCCACAACGGCGCAACCTACCCCTTCATCGGAGGCGACCTGCTCTCCACCGACGGCGTCAGGAAAGAAGAGAACGACTACCTCCCGATGACGAACGAGTACGTCGCAGAATTCTCCACATCGAAGTTCACCCGGTGCAGCCGCGAGTCATCGGCGGCGGGAGCGCTCGCACGCTTCAACAACAACAGCGGATTCCTGCACCCCGAAGCAAAAAAAGCCGCCGAAAAACTGGGACTCAGGCCGATCTGCCACAACCCCTTCATGTGCAACATCGCGCAGCTCGTCGAGTGCGTGCACATCCTCTACGACGCGGAAACGCTCATCCAGAAATTGCTCGACACCGACCTTTCCGATATCCGCACCCCGTTCGCCCCGAAGGCAGGCATCGCAACGGGAGCCGTCGAGGCGCCCCGCGGCATCCTCTACCACCACATGGAAACCGATGAGGAGGGCAAGGTAGTGAAAGCCGACTGCATCATTCCCACCACGCAGAACAACGCCAATATCCACAACGACCTGCAGGCCCTTGCCAGGCAGGCGCTCCAGGAGGGAAAAAGCGACCGGAATATCGAAAAACTCGCCGAAATGCTGGTGCGCTCTTACGACCCCTGCATTTCATGCTCGGTGCACTGAGGATCCTGATCAGTCCGATCAGTCGGATCCATCGGATCCGACTGATCTTTTACACCTTCACCACCCCACGGCACTCGGGATAGCCTGTACAGCCCCGGAACTGCTGCCCCTCGTTTTTGCCGGCCCTGGCCGTTCGCAACACCATGGGGCTGCCGCATTGCGGACACGAGGGAATGGCCCCGGCAGGCGTCGGATGCCGGGAGGTCCCGTTGCGCTTGCGTTCCCGCTCGGCGAGACGGGCTGCAGCAAGTTGCTCGCTGTACCCGCCCTCTTCAACGAAGGCTGCCTCCAGCGAGGCAATCTGCCGGTCGAGCAGGTCTGAACCGCTGCGGAACTTCGCGAACAGCACTCGCTTCAGCGCTCGACGGCGCCCACTGCCTCAGATGCCGATGGCGCAGGAATATATGGAATGACCAGTGGCAATATGTTCAGCTTCTGACTTTTTCAGATCAGCATAGATAGCCCGCAAGCCATAGCCAAATTTGGCTGCGTGACGCCGAACCTTTTCCCCGTCTGCATCACTTTCAGAGGTACTCTCTTTTTTTGCCGCTTACACCCGGAGAAACAAAAAAAACCGTGAGGCACGGTTCCTTGTGAATAGTATGTGTATTGTAATTCGTATATTCCGTTAAATTGCCGTACAAAACAAGGGCCATCATGAAAACGGACGTAAACGAACAGAGCAAAAATGCCAGGTCTGCTGCACGGAAAGATGCAAAGCAAAGCAGTGAGAGCAAAGCCCGTCTTGAAGCGAGAATCTCCAGGGCAACCCATACCCGGATAAAACTTGCCGCAGATATTCAGGGGAGAACAGTAACCGATTTTGTCGTTCATGCAGCACTCAATGCTGCCACAAAGGCAATCGAAGAAAATTTTGTCGTTCAGTTGTCAATGGAGGGACAAGAGGCTTTTGCCGAAGCCCTGCTGAATCCACCGGAACCAAATGACGCTCTTCGACGTGCTTTCGAAAGGCATTCGGCACTTACAGGAAAGAACGACTGACCGGTCATCACTGCACATGAATGTCCCACGATTCTCGATCATCCCCTTCAACCGCGAACATCAGAAATCCGGATTCTGCTGCGGTTCAAGCCTGCTCGACCGATATTTTTCCGAACGTGTCGGCCAGGATGTGAGAAGGAATCTCACGAAGTGCTTTGTGGCGATCGATAACAGTCACGAACGAATTGCAGGTTTCTACACGCTTTCAGCAGCCCAGATCCCGTTGCTGCAACTGCCTGAAAAACTGGCCGACAAGATGCCCCATTATCATGCAGTACCGGCATCGAGACTGGGACGACTCGCCATCGATAAAAACTATCAGGGAGAGGGACTTGGGTGCACGCTCATTGCAGACGCACTGATGCGCTCATCAAGTTCTTCAATGGCTGTCTATGCATTGCTGGTCGATGCAAAAGACGAGAGCGCAGCGACGTTTTACCTGCACCATGGATTCATTCCCTGTGTCGGTGCACCTCATACATTATTTCTGCCAATAGGCACACTCAGGAAACTCTGACAGCTCATCAGCAGCAACCGTCAACTACGGGCCGAACCGTTTCGCCACCGGCATCAGTCTCAAAGGTTGCATCTTGTTTTCGGCTATTTTTATACTCGATGATAAAATCAGCCGAACTTGGCCGTACACAACAATCTTCCGTCATGCTGCTGACAGGGCCTCGCCAAACCGAAAAACGACAAAGACGCAAAAGAGGTTGATCTGCTCATTCATCAGGACGGGACACTCTACCCCGTCGAAATAAAAAAATCGGCAAACCCGGAAAAAGATGCCATTCGCCATTTCGAGGTGCTTCAAACACTGAAACAACCGATCGGGCAGGGATGCATCACCTCGCTTGCCCCCATGTATCTCCCGATCACATCAACCATCGATAACGTACCTGCAGGAATGGTGTAAACCGGGATCAGGAATACAGGTCATGATTGCTATGTGAACCGTGCCAGCATGCAGTACCTGTTATTGGTATGGAACAGGAAAAGCGAGAGATGTGTGGCAAGGAACGGTGACAGCGTGCCCTTCGTCATTCTTCCGGAGATTTTCATGGATCAGTCGGATCCATCGGATCCGACTGATCTTTTACACCTTCACCACCCCACGGCACTCGGGATAGCCTGTACAGCCCCGGAACTGCTGCCCCTCGTTTTTGCCGGCCCTGGCCGTTCGCAACCCCATGGGTTTGCCGCACTCCGGGCAGGAAGGTATGGCCCCGGCAGGCGTCGGATGCCGGGAGGTCCCGTTGCGCTTGCGTTCCCGCTCGGCGAGACGGGCTGCAGCAAGTTGCTCGCTGTACCCGCCCTCTTCAACGAAGGCTGCCTCAAGCGAGGCAATCTGCCGGTCGAGCAGGTAGTTTGCCTGATGGATCAGGCAGATGATAGCATTGGCCCGAACCTCGGCACTCTCATGCTCCAGCCAGAAAGCATACAGCGCCCAGCGCTCCTGATCGATCAGCTCAGTCAGATCCGACTGAGCCGACCGATCTCTCTTGAAACGTTGCGGAACTTCGCGAACAGCACTCGATTCGGCGCTCGACGATGCCCACTGCCTCAGATGCCGATGGCGCAGGTAGTCTTCATAGTCGAGCAGAAGCTCTTCGAGGCTCGATCGCGCAACATTGACCAACCGCAGTTCAGTCTGCGAAGAGGTCGCCGCAGCGCGACTGCCTTCCGCGATGTTCTGCCGACCTGAACGTGCGGCCTGAATCATCTGGTCGAGCGTCCGCGATCTCGAATCGATGAACTTCTCGCAAAACCAGTACGTGGCATCGTAAATCAGAGTAGCCGTCTGAAAACTGGCAGCTTTACGATAGCCGCCACTCGGTCTCAGCTTCTTCATGGTGTTCTGTGAAAAATCGTTCCTTTTCGCATACCAGGTTTAACTGGTACAGGATTGCGCAAAGAACGTCAGGTTTTGAACGATTATACCTTGTAAAGGTACATGTTTCTCATCAGATTTTGAACCGGCTCAGGATCTCGCCGGGCAAGCAGATCTCCGGTAAATGATGAGTGCGTGCGAGCGGAGGTTCTCGAAATACTCGCCATTACAATTGTTTCTTGCAATCTCCCTCGCCGTCTCATAAACCTCCTCGCCGCCGGGAAACCTTCCGGCGAAATGGCAAACTTCTGAGTTTTTCTAAAAAAGTTTAAGCAGTTGTGTGCGTCCCGTCATCTCGCTCGAAATTAAACGATTATCGAAGCTTTTCGTTACTTTTCCTTTCGGATGAGCAAAAGAACCTGAATACCGGGCCGCTCACGACTTTTCGGCTTACATCGGACCGAAAAAAACACCGGAACCGCCATTTTACCGTTCCTGAACCCAATGCTGAAAGCCATTTCGCCACATATTCACAAACTGATGCCAATGCGCCTCAACGTGCCTGCGAACGAACGACCCGAACCCTTCCCTTTTCGGCAGGTCGGCACTCATGATATCGGCAACTCTTCTTCCTATGAACAACACCTCCAACAACATTCGATATGAAAGGAGCAATCAGAAAAATAAGCATCAACGGATATAAGTCGATTCGTGAGTTGAAGGAGTTTGAACTCCGTGATCTGAACATCATCATCGGGGCCAATGGCTCCGGAAAAAGCAATCTTGTCCAGGTTTTTCAGTTGCTGATGGCGATGTCCGGCAAAGGGATGCAAAAGTTTATTCTTGAAAATGGAGGGGCCGACAATTTTCTTCATAATGGCCCCAGGAACACTCCCGCAATATCGATGGAGTTTGAATTCGAATCTCATAGCCCATTTAGAAAAGGATCGAACGTATATCGTTTTGAACTGAGCCCTACCGTAGAAGAGACTTTTCTTGTCAATGAAGAACGTAAATATGTGACGTCGGATTGGCGGTCTTATGGCAGCCCGTCACTCGAAAGCCGATTGTACGACGAACGCCAGGAAACATCCGCCACTGGAAATGGGCACGGGGTAGGCTATTTTGTCTATCAGTCCATAGCAAACTGGATAGTCTATCACTTCCATGATACCAGTTCTACGGCCCCCATGCGTCGTTCAGAAATTATCGAAGACAATACAAAACTCAGAAGCAACGGCAGCAATATCGCCCCATTTCTGCTGAAATTGAAAACCGGGAACACATTCCCTTCCCCTGCATATTATCAGGACATCGTCAATGCAGTCCGGCTGGTCATGCCTTTTTTTGACGATTTCCGTCTTGACGTACTCAAAATGGGCGAAGCAGAAAAAGTCAAACTCAGTTGGCAACAGAAAGGCTCCGATTTTCCGATGCAGCCCTATCACCTCTCCGATGGCTCCATTCGATTCATTTGCCTCACCACTGCATTGTTGAATCCATTTCCGCCTTCCGTCATTGTCATTGACGAACCGGAACTTGGCCTGCATCCGGAGGCCATAAGGATTCTCGGAGAACTGATTCGTGATGCGGCAAAACGAACGCAGATCATTGTCGCGACGCAGTCCCCCCTGCTGCTCGATCAGTTTTCCATCGAAGATATCGTGGTGGTAAACCGCAGAGAGGGACAATCTGTTTTTGAACGATTGCATCGTGCCGATTTCGATGAATGGCTGGAAAATTATTCTGTCGGTGAGCTCTGGTCACGGAATATCATTGCTGGAGGCACCTGCCATGAATGATTATGCCGAAGTAATTGTGCTTTCAGAGGGGCCGACAGAGATGCTCTTCGTCAAACAGTTACTGGCTCCGTATCTGGCTCAGCAAGGCATCTATATCACCCCTGTCATTCTTGATAAACCCGGTGAAAAAGGTGGTGACGTGAAATTTGCACGTGCCCGGAACGACATCGGGAAACATCTGAAACAAAGAAACAACACCTTTGTGACAATGTTTGTCGATTACTATGGCATTGACAGTGATTGGCCGGGATACGCGGAATCAAAAAAGCAGACTCAGCATACCCGAAAAGCTCAAATCATGAACATGGCTACTGCTGATGAGATCAATAAGCTGTTCTCAGACCTCAATGCAAACTCGCGATTTGTTCCATACGTCTCAATGTACGAGATCGAAGCCCTCTATTTCAGTGACCCGCAGTGGCTGGCTGCAACTTCAGGAGCACCGCAAAAATCGATCGAACAGATTCTTGCCGAGTGCGGTGAACCGGAGAAGATCAATGATCACCCAACAACCGCCCCCTCCAAACGACTCGAACATCTCTCGAACCGGTTCAGAAAAACAACAACCGGCATTGCTATCGCCACAGCCATCGGCATCCCCAAAATGCGCGGCGCCTGCCCGATATTCAATAACTGGGTGACAAAACTCGAAGATCTGTCACGCTGACAATTCAGGGCACATCTGAGTAATATTCCATGATCCGAACGTTACTTTTTCGATGTAACCTTGAATCAGAACCTGAAGCAATGCAGCATGCTGCCGGACAATAACGCAAGCTCATTTATCAGAAGCACATCTCTGGTATGAAATCAATCAACCGAAATGGCCGAATTCTGATGCTGTGACATTAGTTTACGTAGTTGCGAGTGTTGCATCTGCTTCATCAATAGGAATTCCAGCATGGTCTTATAAACATGCGCAACTACTCTGAGAGCAACTTTGCCACATCGACTTGTCCATTCATCGCCCGAACAGAATAGACTTCCCCCCGATATTCGACTAACAGCACATCGCCGTCGATCAGCCTCACAGGACGCTGCGGAGAAATCTTCGGGCGGACATTATCATCTAGAATTGAGTATCCGGGACATGTATCTACGCCAACACCACTGGAACTTTGTAATTTTTTTTTCTGCCAAAAATCCGGGTAGGAAGATAATAAATTCGCACTCTCTCGGATAGTGACACTACACCATCTATCATTCGCAAAATCCATTACATAATATAAGCGTTGTCCAGACACTTGATCCACCGAATAAACAACAACCATTCTGCCTCCCGTGTTTCGGCACATTCTATCCTGAATAACCTTGTCTACCATATGAAACCTCCTACCCATAATGGGCGTCTAACGTGGCGCGGATGAGCAGTGTTCCTCGACGGAAAATTTATTTGACGTGGCCGAGTATCTGCTCATCGGCTTGTTCGCCCATTTACAGGCTTAAAGCTGAATGCTCGATCCGCAGTTCATTCTCTTGATCGCAGGGATACCAAGGTTTTACAATCTCCATCGTTATTCGTAATTCAATTGATAACTAATACTTCGATTCATAGACAATAGATTAGTTCAAGAATCCAAGAACCTCCGCCTCAAGCCGCTGCGTTCCGTCGGTCCCTACGTAGTGATGCGATAACTCAATGACTTTCTCAATATATGACCGGTTCACTGCAGCGACAAAACGAGACGCTTGAAGATATAAAAGAATTGAAAGCCGAACACTCAGCGATGGGTCATAGGACGAAGATGAGTTTGAACGCGGCTTGGAAACTAAAAGCCTTGAACCGGATAACGGGAACACAAAAGAACCTGAAAATGAAAGCAGACTCTCAGGTTGGAGAAATATGAATGGGGCATCGCTACAAAGAAGGTTCGACCAACGAGTGGCATCTTCGACATCGAGCAGCGACCAGGTCATCTCTTCAGGAATTCTCTCGCTTAAATCGAAGGTCGCGATCGGTAGCCAAAAAGATCGAAAGTAGTGCCGGAATCCCTTATCAGATTGGATGAGATCATAGACCTTCTGGCATGGCATGAAGGGGGTTGCTATAGAGCAGATTCGTTCAAGATCAGCAGGTGTTAGGGAGAGCAGGAATCCATCTGCGAAACCATCCATCCTTGGCAGCCGCGAGAACTGAATTGCCATATGGATCTTAAGAAGCCGAATTCCTTTAGGTTGAAGAAGTTCTTCGCTTGACATGCCTGCCCTAATGGAATTGAACAGGTTTCCGAGGCCTGATTCGACTCCGGCGTATAGCTTCTCGATCTGATCTGTTCGCACTCCACGGAAGCAGACGATATTTCGATCTTTTTCAAAAAATACCTTCCCGGGATATTGGGGTTGTTTCTGAATTGCTTGTACTGCTTGTCATAGACGTCAAATGTACTGTCTTGGCGACAAAATCCCTTGAGATAGTAGCGCGGAACATAGTGATGGTTTCGCGAGAGGGATTCAGAGGTATGTTCCGGCATCAAGGCAATGGGGCTAACGGGTTTGCATTACCTGCGTGTGGGCGGGCGTGGACAATTTTTGGGAGCAGGAAAAACCCGACGCGAGGAAAATGCTTATAAATCGCGCAGACTCCCACACGTCAGGGGCACGCTTTGTTGGCACGCTTTTGACCTTAAGAATCTACCAATGAAACTAAAAGACCTCTCGGCTTACAAGCGTATTCATGGATTTCGTTATGATAACTAATATAATCCGCCTTTTTGCTATCTGCCTTGTTGTAAAAATAAATTGACCAGTTTCCACAAATATCACATTGAACAAGTTTGACAAATTCGGGAAACAATTCCAATCGGTTTTTTGAAGCAGACAAGGATGAATTGTAAAGATACAAAGACTCTGTATTCAAATCAGTTTCCATTTGAATTTCTTGTTCAGCATAAGGGTCATGTGTACCTTGTAACTTCTTAGCCTTGACTGTATAAAGTCCATTACTCTTTTGCATCGTCTGTGGATAAATTAATTCAAGTGCCGAATATGCGTTACTTAATTTTTCAAATATCTTCATCAGAGATGGATGCAGTTCACTTACGACTTTTCGAGTAACTATCTCAGGAACGACTCCACCGTGAGCGGATTTATTCCGTTTTTCAGTTATTGCGTTTAAAATCGTCAGCAATTCTTGATTACATAAATTTAGATAAAAATCCACATCGAAAGGCATGGTATTAAATTGACGATCTTCTGATGGTTTTTTTGCGTCATCATTTATCAACAGCCTGTAGAGATTGGCTAAACGCCTATATAACCCAACCCAAGAACCAAAAGAAACTTTTGAAAAAATCTTTTTGTCTGCCCAAATTTCCTTCTCATAAAGAATTATTTTTTCTTGACCCAATGCAGATAAAAGAACAATCGAGTTTAAAACAGCAATCATCTCGAACATTTTGAAGTAACTATCAAGTTGGCTGGTGATGTTTGGGCTACCTTGCGTTGCGATTCGGAATGATTTTGCCAAAGGTGAAATCAGATTTTCAAAAGACACATCTTTTTCATCTGCTTTGTTAAACCGCTCTACCAAAGGAAGTAATTCAGAATAATTAAACAACTGACTGCAAAAACTTTGAGTCGCTACTTGAACGGTTGTTGAAACTTCCAATAGTTTTTGTGCGGTTGAAATAATTTGTATTTGAGTTTCTAAATCAGGAACTTCAATATATATGCTTTCTAGGTCATGCGCTCGCAATGATGGAATCGCACTACCGCCAACTCTGGCTTGTAGTTGTGTTTTTCCCCGCTCAGAATTTAGATATAACTTTAAATATTGAGAAAGAATTTCATTACCTGCAAGTGATAATTCGATATAGTTTTTGGAATTACTGGTTTCAGGCAATTCGTCTTTCATAATTACCTTTAGCTGGCTTCCCACTCTTTGAATCAGAATAGTATCGACTATGTCTGAGTTGGTTTTACCAATTGAAACTAATTCTGAAAGGTGACGTAACGGATACTTTGAATTGGGTTTTCTAATCTCAAAATCTTTTGCGCCTTTATATAGTTCATAAGCCCAGACAGAGTCGTTTTTTTGAATGCTTTCAAAATCTACCCAGAATCCTTGAGAAAGATTTTTGTTTGAAGTCTGCTTCTGAAAATTTGAAACGATTACTTTTAATGCTTGCTGTTCGATAAACTCCGCAAAATACACTCTTTCTGCTTGTTTAGATTTTTTCACAACAACAACAGATGTCTTTATACCTGTATATGGAAAAGAGCCAGCAGGCAAAGAAATAACAGCCTGAAGAGAATATTTTTGAGAAATATATTCTCTAAAAACTTTATTGTTGTCGAACAATATGCCTTCAGGGACTATGAATATTGCATAGCCATTAGGTCTGAGTGATTGTAAAGAAAACAGGATGAAAGCGGGTTCAGCCCTTCTAATAGCCAAGCCATCTATTTCTTTCTCTACTCGCACTCCAAAAGGCGGATTGCAAATTGCTAAATCAAACTTATCATCTAATTTAGTAGAGAAAAAATCTGCATGTATCAGATGATACTTTAAACCCGATTCCTTTAGCGTTTTTTCGGCTATTGAATTAGTTCTTTGATTAATTTCAATTCCCGTTACCTCAACATCCTCTTTGCCTTTTGCAACCGAAGTTAAGAGAGTGGCACTTCCGCAAGCAGGGTCGAGAATTTTATTAGCGGGAATCTTAATAGATAATTCTGCTATGAGTGAAATTAGATGTTCTGGTGTCAAAAACTCATCGAGTATCTTTGAATTATCCATGTTTATTTTCACCAAATATTTGTTTTGCAAGGGGAGTGCCAACAATAATTAGATGGATCCATCTATACTGCGGATTTTTGAATTCAAATCCATATAAAATGACATTTTTAAACCAGGAAAAATACCGCTAACCGATATTTTATAAATCACTTAAATCTATTAATGCTTTTTATATCAGCATCTTATACGAATCGGCATAAAAACGATACTTACCAGCTGTCAACAGGGCTTTTTACTCTATTTTTAACTTGCGTATGAACAATTGTAGCACTTACATCTTTATGCTCCAAAAATCAAATCGTTATTACTAAACTGTGCTCATGGTCTCCTGCTCGGAAGGGATAAAATAGGGTGACAGCAAAGATGATCCTCTCACACCTCACTCCCCCATCGCCTCAATCAACCGCTCCCTTGCAAACTGGCTGAGCCGGGAGATACCGAGATTTCTTGCCAGTTCAACCGGGTCGCCATTTGTTCCAAGCAATGTATCAATTGCCCTGATCTCTTCCTGGCAGATGTATTCGACTTTGCGCATTTCATCGTCACGGTCTTTCCATCGGGTTGGAGCAAGGCGTTCTTCGAAACTCTCTTTGGGCCAGAAGAAGAGGCCTGCCTTTTCCCTGCTATGGGTCTTTCGGAGCTTGGCGATGGCGAGCACAATGTCCTGGATTTGATTGCCGGCACGTTTGAAGCCATGGAAGCGGGCAATCCTTCTGACGAGAACTTCTTCGTGGATCGGGCCTTCCTGTTCGATGACGTGATCGATCATTTCGGTCAGACGAGATGCGTACTCGTCAGTGTAGAAGAGATCGGGCTCAGGGCTGAACCGTTCCGGATCGAGCAAAGCAACTTCATAGGAGCTATTTGTTTGTTCAGCAGGCTCTTCGACGGGTGTAGCCCCGGAGTTGTGCGTCAATCCGATTGCCGGTGTTTGCAGGCTCGCGATGAGTGTGGTCTCGGGCGGTATGAAATCCATAGCCGGTTCCTCGACCAACACCTGCCGTTCGGTTTCCAGCAGATCATTGAGTGAGCAGTGGAGATCGTCAAGTGCTTTGGCTCGGTGGGTCCACCAGTCGGTTGACCAGAGGCGCAGGATTTTCCAGCCGAGATCTTCGAGCACGTTCTGGCGGATTTTGTCGCGTTCACGGGCGAAAGCCGAGCTGTGGTACATGGCCCCGTCGCATTCAATTCCGGCAAGATAGCGGCCGGGGGAATCGGGATGAACAATGCCGAGATCGATGCGATAGGCCGAAACACCGATCTGCGGCTGCACCGTCCACCCTTTGCCGCGCAATGCCTGAGCTACAGCCGATTCGAAAGGAGAATCGAAATCCCCTGTTGAACCATGGACGGCAGCTCCGAGTGCTGATGGGCCTCGTTCGGCGTATTCGAGAAAATGCTTCAGGTCGATAACGGCTCTTGCCGATGTTCGGGAGAGATCGATGCGGTCGGGGCTGAGCGTTGAAAAGACGATCATCTCCGATCGAGCCCGCGTAAGCGCCACATTGAGGCGCCGTTCTCCACCGTCACGGTTGAGCGGGCCGAAATTCATGGTAACGTGACCCGACTGGTCAGGCCCGTAGGTGACGCTGAAGAGAATGATATCGCGCTCGTCCCCCTGCACGGTTTCGAGATTCTTGACAAAAACCGGTTCGAGGGTATGCTCGATCGAAAATGCAGGTTCGATATGAGGATTGGCGGAACGCGCCTTGTCGAGCAGATCCTCGATAAGCCCCTGCTGTTCGGTGTTGAAGGTTACCACGCCGATGGACTGTTTGCGGATATGCTCATCGGAATGGGTAAGGCGCCTCAGAATTTCTGCGACGATTGCCTTTGCCTCGCCCTCATTATGGCGGGCGTTACCTCGTGCGTAAAAGCCTTCTGGGCGGACAAGCTTCACCGCAAGGTCAGGGTGAACCGGAGCAGGAAAGGTAACAAGTGAATTTTCGTAGTAACGGCTGTTGGAGAAAGCGATAAGGCTTTCGCGACGCGAACGGTAATGGAGATTGAGCAGGCATTTCGGTATGCTCGCCCCTATCATTTCATCGAGAATGCTTTCGAGATCGCCTTCGATATCGATATCGCCATCGGGATCATCATCGGAACGTGCAAAAAAGTTGGTGGGCGGCATCTGCTTCGGGTCGCCGGCGATGATGACCTGTTTACCGCGTGCGAGGGAACCTACAGCGTCCCAGACGGTAATCTGCGATGCTTCGTCGAAGATGACGACGTCAAACAGCGCCTGATCGGCTGGCAGATACTGGGCAACGGAGAGCGGCGACATCATGAGGCATGGGGCGAGAGCGTTCAGGACGTCGGGTATTTCCTTTATCAGCTGCCTGACCGGCTTATGGCGGCTCCGTTTCTGGATTTCACGACGAAGAACACCCCAGGAGGATCTCCGTTCGATATCGTCGGGATGCGGCATGTTACCCGATAGCCGGGCTGTGATATAGTCTGCCGTAAGCTTCTGGAAACGGTCGTCAAGTTCACGGAATTTGTCGATCGCGGCAAGATGCTGAGGCGTAGAAAAGGTACGCAGCACCTCGTCTTCGCCGATAACCATGGCCGACCACCAGGCACAGTATGCCGCCTCGAACGTCTTTTCGATCTCATCGACAGGAATGCCACCTGCTTCGAGCGCTTCGACGAACGGGCCAAGCTCAAGAGCTATGGCTTGGTCGCGATATCGCCTCCACGAACACCATGAACGCAATTCCGCATGGCGTGCGGCAATATCTTCAGCGGTTTCCCGAATGGCTTCAAGAGCTTTCACGTGGCTGGAAAAATGCTCACGAACGGAACTGCCTGCAAGGACTTCGAATCTGACGCATGTTTCATGCAGTTGAGTGTTGGTCTCGAGGAAAAGCGCTATTGCGCGACCTACCGAAGCGTCGGGCGCCAAAAGGTCGTTACCTTCGTACAACAGGTTACGAACCTTGCCGCGCAGTTCGATCAGACCCGTCGTATCTTCGACAAGACGGCCAACGACCGATTTTGCCCGTTTGCCGATATCTTCAAGCGCTTTCAATGCAGCGGCATCGGTCGCATGACCTTTCCACTCCCTGAACCCGGTCAGCATGCTCTCAAGACGATCGAGGGCTTCGCCCTCTTCGCGCATACGCTTCAGGGCGGGCGCATCGCGTGCCGGATCAGGATCGCCAAGCGCACCTTCCGTTTTCATCTCTTTGATGAGTTTCCGCCTGGCAAAGAATCCCTTCGGGCCCCATGCTGCCTCTGCCTCCTGCCAGCGCCGGGCAATGTCGTCGCCATCGAGACGACGCCACGCCATGGGCTCGTAGGCACAACTGAGAGAAGCCTGCGCTTCGGCATAGGCCTTGAGTCGAATGACGGCCTCTTCGAGCGCTTCGATTCGTTCCTGACCATCGGGTTCAAGGGCATAGGCGGTCTGTTTGCGCCAGGATTCCGCAAGCAGCGAAGCGAACGCCGAGAGAGCATCGAGTCGATCAAGGGTCAGATCGGGCAACGTAATACCAACTCCATCGAGCAATGCTGTACAAGCGCGTTCTGCTTTGTCTGCTGTAGCAGCGAGACTGACGGCCTGTTTTGTGAGCTGCTCCTGCCATGGAGGCGACCATTCGCCAGAGCTGACGAGCTTGAATGAAGTTCGGGAAAGATCGCCGATAGATGCGTATTGCACGCGCAGCTTTTCGACAGCTTCGCGCATGTCTGCCAGTCGGCTTTCGTCGTGCTGGTCGGCTGAAGGCCAGGAAAATATCACCCGCGATGCAATCGCTTCATCCCGTACCTTGACGCCAATGGCATAGTGCGCCGTCAACCCGTTGCGACGGCGGAGGTGCAACCGGTTGACCACAAGGTTGAGCTGGTCGCGAACCAACCTGAGCCGTTCAGCCTCTTTTTCCCAATCCTCGACGGATATGTTCCGATGTTGCTCCCAGGTGCGATGCAGTTGCCCAAGCACCTCGCTCTTTCGGGCTTTATTGGAATGGAGCGGCATGCAGAAACGGCCAAGTCCAACTTTTTCCAGCCGACGATGTACTGCATCGAGAGCTGCCGTCTTTTCGGAGACAAAAAGAACCGATTTACCTTTGCCCAGCATATGGGCGATCATGTTGCTGATTGTCTGGCTTTTACCTGTGCCGGGTGGCCCGATGATGATGAAATCCTTTCCCCGATCGGCACTCGCGATTGCCGACATCTGGGAGGCATCCGCCGGAAGCGGCGTCAGCAGGTCGGAAGGCATGTACTCCCGGTCCAATTCGGCAGGATCAACAAAGGCAGTCCTTCCCGGATAGGGATCCCGAGGCGAATCGATAAGATGCCGGACGACCGGATTTTTCCGCAGTTCATCGGTACGATCTGCAAGGTCCTTCCACATGAGGTATTTGGCAAAGGAGAAATTGCCGAGAACGACGTCCTCGACCACCTCGAAACCGGGAACATCTCTCACCTCTTTTCTGATCCAGTCACGGATTCCTTTTACATCGATGCCGCTTTCATCGGTCGGTAAGGGACCATCGAGACCCTTTATATCAAGATCAAAATCCTTCCTCAGCATTTCGAGGAGTGTGGTATTGAAACGAGGTTCATCGTCATGAACAGACAACCGGAAGCCGCTTCGCACGGATTTGCGTTCAAGCGTAACAGGCAGCAGAATAAGCGGAGCCCGGAAACGCCGTTCATCCTTCAGGTCGTTGTGCTTCCAGAGAAGAAAACCAAGGGCAAGGTAGAGCGTATTGGCACCGCCTTCCTCGAGGGCAGTCCTGGCTTTACGATAGATATCGACTGCCCTCTTAGAGAGTTCTTCTGCATCCATATCGACCAGCAATTGCCCCTGACCGAGAGCTTCGCGGGCATATTCGGCGGTAATGACTTCGCCGGTTCGCTGGCGATGCAGCGCTTCATCCTGCCCCTCTCCGCTCGGGCGAGGAACTGACCGGATCGAGATTTTCAAACCACCGGCAAGCTTGTCTTCGAGCAGAGCCACATCGGGGCAGATAAATCGCAGGCTGGATTTCGAGGTTTTATGGCTGAGCAAGGAGTTGCGTGTCGAAAGATCGAGCAGTTTCCGCTGCCAACGCTCAAGGCGACCCGCGGGAGTTTCATCCTGCAGATCTTCCTCGACTTCTCCGGTGAAATCGGGAAGCTCGGGCGCATCTTCCATTGTCTGCTCAACAACCGGACTGTCATCAGTTCCGTTAGCTTCAGCCTGCCGATCGACCTTCAGGGCAAGCGGCATGATCCGGTGTGCTCGCGCCTTTCGAATATCGACGGCTGCACTGAATCGCTCATCATTCCCGGGAGCGATACTATCGCCTGCCATCTGGAGCGCTTTTGAAAACGGAAGTGCAGGATGCCGGGTCAAACAGGTCGTCTCGATGAGCAACAGCTCGTTGAGCTGCACCCGCTTCCGCAGGGGTTCAGCTTCGTCGATGACGATGGTTGAAAGCTCTTCGGGCTGCAACCAGACCCCGATGAAAGCATGGCCATGTGGCATGACGACAATCGGATTGAGACCGGCCTGTTCAAAAACCGAAGCGAACAGCATGGTCGTATCGAGGCAAGTCGCCACACGGTTTTCAAGTATCTGTACCGGAAGGCGTATCTTCTGCCCGTTCTCTTCGAAGCTCGATGGGGGAAGGGTATACCCGATACCGAGGTTGGCTATCGCCGTATAGATGGCAGAAGCCAACTCCCATACCCGCGCCCGGCTACCCGATTTATAGCCGTCGATTGCGTCCGGTTTGCCCGATTTCCTGAGCACGTTGACGACATCGCGCAGCACGCTGTCTACAGCCGGATCGTTTGGTATCGAGAATGCTGCAAGCAGTTCCGGCATGAAACCGACTCCGCCCCATTCATTGCAGGCAAGCAGTTCGACCGGGCGGCTCTGCTCATCGATTATCCGACCTCCAGCTTCCACAGTAAAGGTTGCGGTTCCCTGAACCGATTCCGAGAGGTTCAACAGAAAACCGCCATCGAGTTCTATATCGCGATCCTTTAGGGTGACGATCTCTCCCGGAGCAATTCGATCGATCCTCCATGATTTCTGTTTCAGGAATGCCGGACTTGAACGGAGCGTGAGATGAAGGTCGTCAATGCCCGAATCGGTATCCCTGTTCTCTATGCGCAAGTCACGAAGAAATGCAAAAGAACTCTGCTGGCATGCGAAGTTTATTTTTGCAGCGATATCGCCATGTATGGCAACAGAAGGAATAGCTGGATGTGAGGTTTCGTTTTCTGGAGGCATGGCTGGAGAAGATATCGGCTATCTATTGGAATGCTGATTGGGCAAAGGAATGGTTCATTTTTAACCTCTTCATCTTTTATCGAAAAAAAACAATACAGACAGCACACTTACAATCAACAAGACCGGCTCAATCAAAAACAAATCAATACGAATATTATAGCCTTTATTAACCATCAACAGTTCATAAACAGCATAAGATCACCAACAGAGAGGAGCCAGAGCCATAATTACAAGAACCCGCATTTCAGACCGCCCTTGACGCCAACGCAGCATAACGACAACAAACAGAATAGAAAATAACATTGCTATTACAGCACATCCGGCAGGATTTTCCACAAAATGAAAAAATGGAAACATACGTATAAAAATTAACGGTTCTAAACGCATCGATTTACCCGCAACGGGCAATCACTGGTACTTTAACGATTACAGCTTTAAGCCAGTTCGAAAAACCTGATTCATCCATTTCGCCTGCCGCTAAAGCCAATACGACATGAACGGCTTCGGCTTCCCTTGCCCTCAGCTCCCATCCGTTACTGTGGAGAAACACATAGGCTGCCAGAAATCCGGTGCGTTTGTTGCCGTCCGCAAAGGGATGGTTACGAATGATGCCATAGGCATAGGCGGCGGCCAGATCGAATACGGAGGGTTTGCCATAATGTGCCTGGTTTTTCGGGCGTTCGAGGGCCGAGAATAAAAGAACCGCATCACGAACGCCTGTAATACCTCCGTGCTCGGCAATCTGTTCGTCATGTATGGCCATAACCACCCCTTCCAGAAGCCAGCGCCAGGTCATTTGGCAAGCTCGTGCAGAGCGTTCCGGTATTCTGTCATGCCGCGACGGGCCGCCTCCATTTGCGCTTCGAATTCCGGGTCGTAGGGAGTCACTGTATAGCCCGTTGACGTTTCGGTTAAATACACGACATCTCCCGGCTTTACCTTCAGGCGCTCGACCGCTGCTTTTGGCAGAATAACTCCTGTCGAATTTCCGATCTTCGATACTGTTGCACGCATACAATCGTCTCCGTTTTGTTATACCTTATGTTATAACAAACTGCTGCCATAGTCAAGAAAGTTGTTTGCTCTTCACTTCCTCAGTTTCAAAAGTAACCTGACAACCCCGATAATCGCCGCGCCGGCAATGAGGAACGGCCAGAGAGAGATGGCGCCGAGCAGGAACGAGAGGAAGTTGTTCCACCCTTCGCTGAAGGCGACGCCGAAGCGGGATGCGAAGCCCTGCATTTCGGGTTTGAGCTGGTAGAAGGTAATGTTGAGGGTACTGAGACCGATGCGGTTCCGGAGGTATTTCAGGCGACCTTCGAGGGATTCGATTTCAGAACGAACCTCCGAGATATACTTTTCGGTTTCAAGTACGTCGTGCACCGAAGCGGCTTTCGCAAGCAGGGCGATATAGCGCTCCTCGGTAGCTTTCTTGACCTTGAGCCTCTGGGAGATATCGATAAACTCTTCGGTGACGTCGGTCGCGGTGATGCTCTTGCTGTCGAACCGGACGACTCCTTTTTCGAGGTCGCCGAGAAAGGCGTCGAACCTGTCGGAGGGAATCCTGAGCGTCATGCGCTGTTCGATGCGGTCCGAGCCCTTGTTCTGCTCGTCATTGGAAATGTACGCCTTGTGGCTCCTGACAAGGCTCTCTATCCATGTTTTCGTCTTTTTGATATCGGAGGTTTCGAATACGGCCTGCCCTTCGCGAATGATCTGCTGGGCGACCTGAGGAATAGCGGCCGGTTGCGTCGATCCTGCGCTGACGTCCTCGGCTGCGACCTCGGGAGAGGGCGCCACAGGCGACTCGGCTGCCACCCTGCTCTCCACAGCCGATCCGGCTGCCGGCATGTCGGAGGTCGCAGCCTCGTACTGTTTGTCCTGTCCGCTGCAGGCCGTCATGGCGAGCAGGAGAAGCAGGCTGAAAAAATATCTGAACGGTGTTTTCATATCGAAGAAGAGGCAATTATTTAGTTGGCCAGAAGTACTTTCAGATTCACGGGCATATTCAGAGCCCCATCGCATACTCAGTGAGCGACGACAGGGCGATGGCAATCGAGAAGCTCAGCAATGTTCCGATGATAATGTATTCGGCCTGTTTCTGTTTTTTGGCTTCTTCGAAGCGCAGTATCGATTTTGCCGCGACGAGAAATCCGATACCCTCAGGTTGTCCGATCATCGAGAGCAGAAAAATCAGGGCGCGTTCGAGGTAACCGATATATTTGCCGCCGCCGGGCAGCCCGTCGAAATCCAGATTATTGTTGCGAAGCAGATCGCCACAGAAGTAGGCTACAGGAAAACCGCCGCCTCTGACAACTGCGAAAAACCCGGCGACTTCGACGATATACCTGTACCCGATTCCCGAAAATTCCGGAATAATAGCGTTCTTAACCAGTAACGAGGCGAAGATCAGGAGGCTCATGAGATGCAGCGCCTGATCGATGAGAAACATGTTCAGGTCTTCCCGCTGATAGCGCTGTTTGAACAGGTCGATCGCGCCGTGGGCGAGCATGACGAAGAGAGGCACCTGCCAGCATCCGAAAGACTGCAGCAGCAACCAGGCAAGCAGTCCGTGGATTGCCGCATGCAGGAGCATGCTCAGCGGCTGCCGTTTGCTCCTTGCCATACGGTCGGGCTGAAAAACAAAATCCCCGAGTATATGGGCTGATATGAGTATGACGGCGATCTTTTCCATGTGACTGATGGGCATTGTTTAATGCTATACTCGCGCTTCTTTTTGAAGCTTGACTCTTTGATCGCTCATCACACTTTTTTTTGAGATGCCCTTCGTTGTTCATCCATCAGAATAACGCCCGAAAGGCAAGCCGGAAAGCTTTCTTTTGTTGTATGCAAGCCATCAGGCTTGCATACATCCTGAATGCAATGCCCCGGCAATCTTCTCTTCCAGCCGAGCCAGCACATCGTGCACCGTGCCCCAATGCGCTCTCGACAACGAATCGCCTATTGCCTGCCGCGTAGGAACAGCGTCCTGTTTTGCGAGCAGATAATCTGCCGTTTCGAGCTGTGTTTTCCCGAGAAGCGCTGCCGATACCGCACCGGATTCGACAGGAGTCCAGTCCGTAACAACGCAGTCAAGCAGGGGCACGACTCCGAGCGAAACGTCATGCCAGTCGTCCGGCTTCCCAAATGATCCATCGAAAGCGAGATATGCGTTTTTCATACCATCCAGCCCCCTGCCTGAAAGGGTAAAGGCAAGACCTCGCGAATCGGATATCCGGTTTTCCGCCACGAAATCGACGGGACCGATACCGATTGAAATTCGGGTATCGAACTTGATGCCGGCACTGGACTTCATTTTGAGTACACAACGAAGAAAAAGGGCCGCCCTGAAAGCAAAAACAGGATTATTCAGCAGGAGTTGCCAGCTGTCGTGCCGGAAGGTATCCATTTCTTTGTGGATTGTTCCGGAATAAACCGCATTGAACGAGGCTGCGGCGAATTTCAGCTCGTCCATGGCATCCCGGCTCTGATCGCTTGTCAGCCGTGACGACCTGACCAGATCGCCGGTCAGAACAGCATAGATATTTCCGGTAACGATCATAACTGCCTGGGAAACTGAATACAACACAAAAACTCTTTTGCTTCAAGATACGCAAAAAAGACTATCATCAAGCACATCCCGGTTGTTGAGGCAAGAACCGGCAAAAGTATAAATACGGTAACTGAGAATTGGCAGCGTGATGGTTCGCGAGAAAATCATCTCGAAAGCAATGCTGTTGAGAGTGGCCACTCTGTCTTCGACATCTTTCGTAAACAGAGTGGCCGGCGCTCATGAAAAGATCAGGCAATCTCGACAAGCTCTATTTCGAATGTCAGCTGCTGTCCGGCAAGCGGATGGTTGGCGTCAAGCGTTACGGCTTCGTCGGAAAGATCCACAATCATCACGATTGCCTGCTGCCCGTCGGCAAGCCCCACCTGAAGCTGCTGTCCGACCTCGAGTTCCATATCGGCCGGAAACCGTTCGCGAGCGACTTCCGTCACAAGTTCACCGCTGTGCTGACCATACGCATCGTCAGGCTCAATTACGGTAGTGCGAATCTGGCCCTGCTCCATGCCGAGCACGGCAATATCGAATCCAGGAATAACCTGTCCGCCGCCGATGGTAAACTGAAGCGGATCGCGATCGGCCGACGTATCGAACATGGTGCCGTCATCGAGCGTTCCGGTATAATGGACTTTTACGGTATCTCCCTGTTTGGCTTGAGCCATATGTACTCTCCTTTTAAAACAATGATCGAAATTTTTTCATACGATGGTGCCGAACCATCACCGGTAGTTATCGGGAACGGCAATGCTCGCGACAGCTCCCAAAGCTATGGAAAAAAGCATAAAAATCACACCCCAAAAAAACGTTACGCAGGCTCGTCCGCTGGGGCAGATGCGGATTGATCCATTTCCATCCTTACTTTCGGCAGGTCGCCAGGGTAGTTTTTTCTGATGAACTCGATCAGCTGTTCACGCACAACGCATCGAATCTCCCATAAATCCGAAGAATCAGCCGCACTCATCAGCGCCCGAATCTCCACGGATTTGTCCGTTGTATTGGTAACGTGCATCTTCACCACCCGCCCATCCCAATATGGTGATGCGGCCACGATACGTTCGAGTTCGCGGCGAATCTGATCGAGGGGAATGGCATAATCGGTATAAATGAAAACCGTCCCGAGCAGTTCGGACGAAGTTCTTGTCCAGTTCTCGAACGGTCGGTCGATAAACCAGGATATCGGCACAATCATACGGCGCTGGTCCCAGAGCTGCACAACGACATAGGTGAGCGAAATCTCCTCTATCCGCCCCCACTCTTTTTCAACAACAACCACATCATCGATCCTTATGGGCTGGGTAATGGCGATCTGGATTCCGGCAATAAGTGTGCTGAGGCTCTTCTGCGCGGCAAAACCGATAATTACTCCGGCTATACCGGCCGAAGCGAGAATGCTCAGACCCACCTGACGCACGGTATCGAAAGTCATCAGCACGCCCGATACGGCAACGAGCACGATCAGCACGTTAAGGATTTTCCGGGCAAGACTGACATGCGTCGAGATTTTCCGGGACTCCTCGCTCTCTCGAACGGTTGTGGAATAGTGCAGCAGCATGAACTGTTCCACAACCATGATCAGGCGCATCAGCAGCCAGGCGAATTCGATAATGGAAACAATGAGCAGGATATGACGAAACGGATCCTTCAGATCGGTCGTAAGAGGAAAATAGTGCAGAAATGCTCCGAGTCCGATGAGGGCGATAAAGAGCCTGAAGGGCCAGACCAGCAATTCAAAAGGAACAGCGCTCTCCTTTATCGATACCCTGATTCGGGCAATAACCCTTCTGAAAGCCGAGTTAGCTACGAAATAAAAGAGCACGGAAAACAGGACAATCAGCAAGGGCACCAGATAGGTGCCCTGCATTATATCCCGGAATAATTCGGATATGATCATCGGTTCGGATTCTTACGACGGCAAAACTATCGTTTCAGACGTTCGGACTCGCTTTTTGAACGAATCACACAATCTTCAATAGCCATTCCGCCGAAATAGTTGCCGGTAAGAAGCAGGTTCTTTTTATCGGCGAGCAGGGTGTTGGTTTTTTCAAGCCACTGAGGGTGAGTCATGCGCAACGAAGGCACCGTATTGATTCTGGTGTCGCTGTGCTCGATTTTCGACATGCTGACTCCAAGAACGCTGGTAATGCGCTCCCGTTTGACTTTTTCATCCAGACCCGGCCTGAAATGGAAAGCAAACCCCCGGAAGTTATCGTCGGGCACCGTATCGCGGGAGACGGCGGAAAAAAACACATCGCCTGGAGAGATAAGCGCGGCAACCGGCTTGAGGTTAATATTCTCCTTGCGGACAATAACGCCGACGGAATCGACCGTTGCCGCCTTAAGCTGGCCCAGATGATTGGCGATGTCCGGATTGACGTCACTGAGCATGGCCGAAGAGAGTGCCGAAGGCATAGCAAGCGCAAGCGTTGGCGCGGTCAATTCGTCTCCGCTGGCTGTTCTTACGATGTACTTTCCGTTTTCGAACCGGACACCCTTGACCTCCATGCCGGTAAAAATATTGATGCCTTTCTGAGCGGCAATGGCAAAGGCCACGCTCTGCAGCCCTTCCCGAAAGGTATAATTTTTCAGAACGTCTTTTCTCTTTTCACGACTCTTGAACATCATTTCGGCAGGGAAATCGTCGGTCGGCTGCGAAGGCACCGCGTTGAAAAAGTGGCTGACGACATCTGCGTAATTGCGCTCTCCGACAATCTTCGAATAGTAGGACTTCACGCTCTGCCCGGTTTTTTTCAGCTTGAAGAGGTTCGGGGCCGACATGAGAAGTTCGGGAATGCTGAGCTGTGAAAGAATGGACTTGACCTGACCGTCGATCATGAGAGAAAACGGAACCTTCGCTCTCGGAATGATGGTATCGCTCACCCCGCACCCTTCTATAATATCGAGAAGATTCTGGTAGGAACTGTAGCAGGTATGAGCTCCGAGTTCAAGCCAGAAATTTTTTCCGGAAGCGGCATATTTCGGAGATGCGAACGAACCGCCGACCGTGCTGTTCTTTTCAAGCAGAACGGTCTTAAAACCTGCTTTATTGCTGTAATACGCAAGGCTTAAACCACTGATACCTCCACCGACTACAATAACTTCATGTTCCTTCATGGCAGAATAAAAATTCAGGGAGTGTATGAAATAAAATTGCCGGAATCAGATAAACAACAAAAGTACTGAAGCTGCTCCGGCACCAACTAACGGGGACAATTTAGCTAAAACTGAAAAGAACACCACTGAAAAAAACCGAAGGTCAGGCGGCGCAGAAACCGCAGGCATAAAAACGGTTATGCCTGTTCGGCTGCGTCGCGGTAGTTCTGCGAGTATCGCACGTAGTTTTCAGGCGACTCCTCGATGTTTCGACGCTCTGCATCGGTTATCGGGCGGATCACCCTGGCCGGCACGCCGGCAACCAGCATACCCGAAGGCACGGTAAAGCCCTGTTTTACCAATGAACCCGCGGCAACTATCGACCAGGGTTCCACCACACAGTCGTCAAGCAGCACCGCACCCATACCTATCAGTACATAATCCTGCACGGTGCAGGCGTGCAGCACCGCTCCGTGACCAATGGTCACAAAGTTGCCGATGACAAGCGGACCGGTATCGTGCGTCACATGCAGGGTGACATTGTCCTGTACGCTGCACTTCTCCCCGATGCGGATAGGGCAAACGTCGCCACGCACCACCGCATTGAACCATATGCTCGATTGCGCGCCGATATGCACATCGCCAATCACAAATGCTCCGTCGGTCATGAACACCGATTCATGAATTTCGGGCCACACCCCTTTATAAGGCATCACTTTTCCCATAACTGTATCAACTAAATCGATTGAAATTTTCCGGCTTTTTAATGATAGCTCATGAGCTGCAAACTTCATAACTTCAAATGTAAACATCACGATAGAGGCCGGAATCCAAGCTCTTGTGCATCTCTGCCGTACAATTCCGTCGTTCATTCACATACTGCCGATTATGCCGGCGGCGATACCTTTAGAGATTGCCATTCTGCCCACATCCGGCATCTGCAGCGCATGTTTGCAGTTCATCGTTTTCGGAACCTGTGAAATGGAGCCTGTACCACGTTCACGAAGCCTCCGCAATTTATGACCCGCTCTTTGCCGTGCGATAATGGCGCTTTACTTTTCCCCATGCTATTGGCCTGATAAATTTTACATTTCCTTACGTATTGCATTACAAAGGAAATCAACCGTTCCCCGGTCACCAAAGAGATAGAGATCAAGGCATGAAATCAACACTGAGCTGCAGCGGACTGAAAAAGATTTATAACAGACGCGAGGTTGTTAAAAGCTCGACGCTGGAAGTAAAACAGGGAGAAATCGTAGGGCTTCTCGGACCGAACGGCGCCGGCAAAACCACGACTTTTTATATGATTGTAGGGCTTGTACGGCCTGATGGCGGTAAAGTCATGCTTGACGGAAGAGAAATCACCACCCTGCCTATGCACAAACGCGCACGGCTCGGAATCGGCTACCTGCCTCAGGAAGCATCGGTGTTCCGCAAGATGACCGTTGAGGACAACATCCTCGGCGTACTTGAGTTCACCTCCCTTTCAAAAGCCGAACGGCGAGAAAAAACAGAAAAAATGCTCGAGGATCTGAATATAACCAATATCCGGAAAAGCATGGGTTATGCGCTCTCCGGCGGAGAGCGACGGCGTACCGAAATAGCCCGGGCTATGGCGCTCGATCCGAAATTCATCCTGCTCGACGAGCCCTTCGCAGGAGTGGATCCTATCGCGGTCGAGGATATTCAACAGATCGTCGAAAAGCTGACAAAACGCAATATCGGCGTGCTCATCACCGATCATAACGTGCACGAAACGCTCTCCATCACCAGCCATGCCTACCTGCTCTTCGACGGCAGCATTTTCATGCAGGGCACCCCGCAGGAAATTGCCGACAACCCCGAAGCACGCAAGCACTATCTTGGCGAAAAGTTCAGCCTCGAACGCTACTGAGCCGACAAGGCCGGGCATACATGGGTCATCTCCTGTCAGGAACTTAAAAGAGCAGAATTATTGTTTTTTTATAAACCGGCTTTTGCGATAACGGCAAGGGTCTGCTTTTTTGTTCTTAACCTACCGGAGGCGGCATAAAGCCATGAAACTTCTCCTGCTCTATCCTGAATTTCCAGATACGTTCTGGAGCTTCAAGCACGCGCTCAAATTTGTCAGAAAAAATGCTTCGCTTCCGCCGCTCGGCCTTGTAACCGTAGCGGCCATGCTTCCCGAAAACTGGCAGCAGAGACTGGTGGATCTGAACGTCCGCCCTCTGAAACCGGACGATCTCGCCTGGGCGGATATGGTCTTCATCAGCGCCATGGGCGTTCAGCAGGAATCCGCCCGTGATCTGATCGCACAATGCAAAGCGACAGGCATCACCGTGGTGGCAGGAGGTCCGCTCTTCACCACCGGCAACGAACAGTTTCCTGAAGTCGATCACTTTGTGCTGAATGAAGCCGAGCTGACCCTGCCGCTTTTTATCGAAGATCTGAAAAACGGCTGCGCGAAAAAACTTTACGCTACAGCAGAGTTCCCTGATATCACCCGAACTCCTGCGCCGAAATGGGAACTGCTCGATATGCAGAAATATGCCTCGATGGCCATCCAGTTTTCGCGCGGCTGCCCCTATCATTGTGATTTCTGCAATGTTACCACCCTGTTCGGCCATAAAATCCGCACCAAGACCACGACACAGATCATAACCGAGCTTGAAAGACTCCGGGGCATGGGATGGCGCGACAGCGTCTTTTTTGTGGACGACAACTTCATCGCTCATAAATCGTACCTGAAAAAGGAACTGCTTCCGGAACTGATCGCATGGAGAGAGTCAAACGGCGTTTCGACGAAGTTCTATACCGAATGCTCCATCAATCTGGCCGACGACGCCGAACTGATGGATCTTATGGTTCGCGCGGGGTTCAATCAGGTCTTCATCGGCATTGAAACCCCCGACGACAAAGCGCTGCAGGCATGCGGCAAACAGCATAACAGATCGAGAAACATGCTCGAGAACATTCGCAGAATCCAGAACGCCGGCATGGAGGTACAGGGTGGATTCATTGTCGGTTTCGACAGCGATACTCCGTCGATTTTCCAGAAACAGATCGAGTTCATCCAGAAAAGCGGCATCGTAACCGCCATGGTCGGCGTCCTGCAGGCGCTTCCCGGCACGAAACTCTACGATCGCATGAAAAGCGAAGGCAGGCTGCTGCACAATTCCAGCGGCGATAACGCGGACAGCAACACCAATATCATTCCGGCAATGGACCCCGACATGCTGAAAAAAGGGTACAGGGAGATGATGACCCACCTCTACGCCCCGAAACATTACTATAAGCGCATTCGAACGCTCCTGCAGGAATACAGGGCGCCCGCCGTTCAGATCAAAAGCAGGTTCAGAATGAGCCAGTTCATGGCTTTTGCCCGTTCAACTGTAGTACTCGGCATAATCGGAAAAGAGCGGTTCCAGTACTGGAAAATACTGATATGGACATTCTTCAACCGCCAGCAATCGCTGCCGCTTGCCGTAACGCTTGCCATCTATGGCCACCATTTCCGCAAGGTCTGCCGTCTGCACCTTAAAGATGCGCGACAACCGGCGGAATAATAGTTTTGGATTATTTTCCTTTTGTTTTATACAAAAATAAAAGGTATAATAATTTGTTAGGCCAACAGTTGGCCTGAAAGCTTTCAAGTGATTTGTGCTTTTGGTTATTTGACAGCCTTTCTCTTTTTGATCAAAGCACGATTACTATGAAAAAAGCATGAACATTTACATTGGCAACCTTGATTACAACGTAACAGAATCTGACCTTCGCGAAACATTCGGCGAATTCGGTGAAGTTTCTAACGCGAGCGTGATCACCGATAAATTCACCGGACGTTCAAAAGGCTTTGGCTTTGTTGAAATGCCTAACAACGCAGAAGCTTCAGAAGCCATCTCTTCCCTGAACGACAGTGACTTGAACGGCAGAACCATCAAGGTAAACGAGGCAAAGCCACGCGAGCAGCGCCCGATTTCCCGCCCCAGGTACTAAGCCTTACCTATTCAGGATACTTTAAAGCTGCTGTTGCCAAACAGCAGCTTTTTTTTTGCCCCGAACGAAGTTTTCAGTTCCCTTTTTATGTCATTGTATTTATCCGACCCCCTCCCTCTGTCAGTTTGTCCGCTTGGCTTTGTTGCGTATCTTGCCGTAAACTCCGGAGAAGCGATTTACCGGCACAAAAAAAACGAATGTTATGATCGCTGAACAATTCCTGTTCCAGGCCGAAGGCGGATTCATCAGGCTGCCGGTGTGGGGGCATATCCCCTTGAGCAACCCTCTGAAGCATATTCTTGCCCATCCTTCGTTTCTTCGCCTGAAAGGCATACGGCAGTTATCGTTTTCCCAGCAGGTATATCCAGGAGCGACGCACACCCGTTTTGAACATTCGGTCGGGGTCTATCATCTGATGAAACTGATTCTGCAGCGTATGGTGAGCAACCCGCTTGCCGTCGGACTGCAGGATGAGAGGTTCCGGTTTGACGATGCGAGCTGCCATCTGCTTCTGGCTGCGAGCCTGCTGCATGATATAGGCCATTATCCTCATGCCCATGTGATCGAGGAACAGATTCCTGCCGACAGTTGCGGCCCGGTGTTCTCCCATCATGAAGATCTTTGCGGAAGATTTATATTTCATGAACAGCCCGGATTTCCCTCGATTGCCGAAATCCTTCACAATGAGTGGAAGGTTGATGCCAAAGAGGTGATCGCGATGATCGAAGGCGCCTCGACAAGCGGCTTCGGCAAATTGATCAGCGGCACCCTCGACCCTGACAAGATGGATTACCTGATGCGCGATGCGCACCACTGCAACATACCCTACGGAAGCATCGACATCGAACGGCTTATCGAGTCGTTTGTGCCTGATCCCGAAAGGGAGCGGTTTGCCATTACGGAAAAAGGAATAGCGCCGCTCGAGAGCCTGCTGTTTGCCAAATACATGATGATGCGCAATGTGTACTGGCATCATACCGGCAGGGCGCTCTCAGCGATGCTCAGGCGGCTGCTGCAGGCAGTAATCGATGAAGAGCTGCTGAGCGGACAACAGCTGGAGTCGCTCTTTTACGACAATGCCGACGACCGGGTACTCTTCGAACTGAAAGCGATGCTGCCACAAAGGGTTTCGGGGGAAACCCTGCTGCTCGACGATATTCTGCAGCGACGGGTATATAAACGGGTGGTCACCATTCAGCCATATACCAAAAACGGAACGGACGAACGCTGGTTCGCCTATGCCTCGGACAGCTTGCTCTGCCGGCAAAAAGAGCGGGAAATATGCGATTTGCTCTCAAAACGCCATAACATGAACCTCAGCGGTCTGGAAGTATTGATCGACCCGCCGTCAAGAAAGGATATTTTCGATTACAACGATCTCAGAGAACTGCGGGTTTACCCCACCCGATCGGAACACCTGCACTATTCGCTTCAGCTCTCTTCGGAGTACTGCCGTTTCGACGATTTCGACGAATCGGTCTTCCGTTCGGATTTTATTCTATCGTTCGAGCGTTACACTAAAAAATTCAGGCTGCTCTGCAGGGAAAATCTTATGGAAAAAGTATCTGAGTCGATGAATGGGGTAATGGAGATTCTGCAGTCGTGAAATCTTGTATTTTTATGTATTTATCAGTCAAGAACAGTATAAGCGAATAACTCATACAAAACCTGGACATCTCATGGAACAGCAACAGCAGGACAAATTTTACAAGGGGCTTTTCTTCGGAGCCGCTCTGGGCGCCGCGGCAGGAACCGTTATGGGTCTGCTTTTCGCGCCTCACAAGGGCACTGAAACCCAGCAGATCATTTCCGGCAAGGTGAAACACGCCATTGACAAGGCTTCCGATTATTATGAGAGCACCGAGCATGACAACGCATACAGTAACGATGCGAAAAAACGCTCCCAGGAGATTATCGATACAGCCCGCGACGAAGCGAAGAAAATTCTCAATGAAGCGAACAACATCATCAGAGAGATCAAAGGTCATGCCAAACCGGAAACTAACTGAGCAATGCTGACAACTCAGTGTACTGACGGCGCCGAATCCGGATGCGACGGTTATGCCGTTCTGCTGCTGCATGCATTTCCTCTTTCAGCCGGAATGTGGGATCATCAACTACGGGCACTTGAAGAGGCCGGAATTGCCGCCATCGCGCCAAACGCATATGGGATAGAGGGTTCTGATGAGATGCCGGACTGGACGTTCGACGGGTATGCCCGTGACCTCTGCGCCATGCTTGACGGGATCGGCTGCAGAAAGGCCACCGTAGCCGGACTCTCGATGGGTGGGTATCAGGCGTTTGCTTTTTACCGGCTCTTTCCGGAGCGAACTGCATCGCTGGTTCTGTGCGATACCCGCGCTGAAGCCGATGCCCCAGAATCTGCAAAACAACGACAGGAATTCATCGAAGCAGTTGAGAGCGGCGGTCCGGCAGAGGCGATAAAACGGATGATGCCCAACTATTTTACCCCGGAAACCCGCAACGCAAACCAGTCACTGGTTGAGCGTGCGGCTGCAATGATAACGGCACAGTCCGTAACCGCCATCACTTCGGCAATGAAAGCCATCATGAAGCGGGAAGATGCGACGCCGCTGCTGCAGGACATAGCCTGTCCGGTGCTTGTGCTTAATGGACGTGAAGACCGTCTGACTACAGCTCAAACCGCAGAGGATATCGCAAAAGGAATACCCGGAGCGGAACTGGAGCTGATTCAGGATGCTGGACATCTCTCGAACATGGAGCAGCCGGATCGGTTCAACCGTGCCCTGCTCGGTCACATCAGCCGGGTCATGAGCCTCTGACCCGGCTTAATCCCGATCTCGCAACCCTTCATGCCTTCAGGTTTTCGATGATCTCAAAGAAATTGGGAAAGGAAACCCCTACGACGTCGCCATCGGAAAGCGCTATGCCCTCACCGGTCGCTCTGCCTGCCACGGCAAAGCTCATGGCGATACGATGGTCGTCGAAGCATTCCACGGTAACCTGACCGGCAGGTCTGCTTCTGCGGCCTATGACCCTGAATCCGTCAGGGTATTGTTCGCAATCGAAACCGAGACGCTCAAGATTCACCACAATCGCATTGATCCGGTCGCTCTCCTTCGTGCGAAGCTCTTCGGCGTTATAGAGTTCGAACTCTCCTGACGCAAAGGCCGAAAGAACAGACAACATGGGCAGTTCATCGATAACTCCGGCGACCACCGTTGGATTGCTGATAACGAGAGGCTTCAATGCCCGCGTCGTGCGCACAAGAATATCACCGATGGCTTCCCCCCCTATTATGCGGCTGTTTTCGATCGAAATATCGGCACCCGCAGCTGTAAGCAGCGGGATGTACTCTATCCGCGTCGGGTTGAGACAGACATCCCTGATAATGATTTCCGAGTTGCTGCCCAGAAGACCGAGAGCGACGAGAAAGCAGGCCGCCGACGGATCGGCGGGGATATAAAATGAGCGAGCGGGGATGGTTTTCCTCCCGGGAATGACAATAACCCTTTCCCCATCGGGTTGGTCGAGGGTTTCAAGACCAAGCATCAGCTCTGTATGGTCGCGTGAGCGGATCGATTCAACAATTCGCGTTTCCCCGTCGGCATGGAGAGCGGCAAACGTAACGAGCGATTTCACCTGGGCCGAGGGAACCGGAAGACGGTATTCAAGAGGAGTGAGATCTCTGGTGCCTCTGATACGAACCGGTGCCGTACCTGCCGGCGAGAGATCGATGCCGGCGCCCATCAGGCGCAGGGGATCCGCGACCCGTTTCATGGGCCGCTTCATGAGAGAGCTGTCACCGACAAGCTCGCTCTCGAATGGCTGGGCCGCGAGAATACCGGCAAACATCCGCATGGTGCTGCCGGAATTGTTGCACATCAGCGGCTTTTCAGGAGCAGTAAAGCTCCAGAGTCCGCGTGAGCTGATGATAACCTTTCTGATACGACATCCATAAGCGCCATCGACCTCTTGTTGAGAAACCTCGATGCCGGCATCCTGCAATACGCCAAGAGTTGACTGGTTATCGAAACCTGCCGAAAAATTGGTGATTTCCGTGACACCTTCAGACAGGGAACCGATAAGGGCCGCGCGATGCGAGATTGATTTGTCGGGAGGCAGTGCCGTCACTTCACCTTTGAAAACAGCCATAGAGCTTTATATTTTTTCTTTCAATACAGGACAGGTCAATTATTCTGTAAGGCATTCCCATCGTTCTCAGGACTGAAGCCAGAAATCTTCGTATCCCTCAGAACGGGTTCGCCCATTTTTCCGGGCATCAAAACGCTTACGGCAATTTATAGCGATACACTGAAAATAAAAAGCAACCCCTTTTCGAAAGGGGTTGCTTTTTTTTAACATCATGATTCAAACCTGACGATCAGGAATTGCTCTCTTCATTCGCTCTCTGAGCTCTTCGCTTGCATCTCGAACGTTTCAGACGACTATCCACTGACGGTTTGACAAAGTATGCTCTCTTACGGAACTCCTTCAACACGCCGGCTCTCTCATATTTCTTTTTGAAGCGCTTCAGCATCTTGTCGATGGACTCGTTATCATTAATCTGCACACTAACCAAAAGTAATCACCCCCTTTTAATAAAGATCAACGTCTTAATTTCAGTTTGATAAGATCGGTCAGGCTTTCGGAACTCTTTTCCTTGCCGGAATTGACCTGAACATTTTCAAGCAGCTGTTTTCTGCCGCTTTTACAAAATTCCACAATAATAACATAAGCTCCGCTCCCGGTCGCCTGCTTTTCACGAACCACGCCAACCTCGTCGAGAGCCTGGTGATAAAGCGCATCGCCCTTTGCATAGATGCCGTGAGGAGAATATACCTGGCAATCTTCCGGATTCAACTCTTCGGGGCTCAATTCGCGATCGATCTGAATCTGCCACTCTTTAAGCAGGTGCACCTGATTGCATACCGAACAACGAATCCAGTACTGGTTTTCTGCCGAAGAGGGCAACTCTTCATTCCGCTGTTTGGCCTCTTTCGATTTCTTTGAAGGCCTGGCGGTGAGGAGATCATCAACTTTTGGCTTGTCACTCGGAATCCATTCGCCGACAAAGACTTTTTTGGTAACCTGACCACATCCTTCACAGAAACCGGGCTTGATCTTCCCCTCCAAAATAAACGGTCTTTTTCTGGACTCTACCTTCATATGACTTTTCTGATTGAATAATGCGCCCGTTAACCGTGCATCTGCCTTAACGGCACTGAAGAGCACATCCGTCTTGCGGTGCTGGCCTGTTGAATACCCGAAATCCCCCGGATACAGCTGAGAGAATCCGGAACCTTCAGGACTGCTTAAATAAAGAAATCTCCAAAAATAAACAACCGGTAATTTTTTAATTCTCTCATATGCCCGTCAGTAGCGCTTCCGGCAGGGAAAAAATCAACTGCCGGAATCCCTTGCAAATCAGAGATTCGTCTATTAATGTATATCTTAGGGCAGAAGTGCGCCCGTGTAACGCACGGCAGGTAACATCTTATCACCTTCATCATGTCGAATCACGATATTTTCGGAATTTCAACCGAGACTCCTCTTGTTTATATCGGGCAGATGGCCCGGCATCTCAAAGCGAAGGTCATGGCCAAGCTGGAGTATATGAACCCTGCCTGTTCGCACTACTACCGAGCGGCTTCGGCGGTAATCCGCGATGCAGAGGAGCGGAGGCTGATTCATCCCGGCATGACCCTCGTGGACTGGACCTACGGCAACAGCGGAATCGCGCTTGCGATGGCAGGAGTAAGTCGGGGATACAAGCTGCTTCTGGCGGCCCCTGACAAAATATCGAATGAAAAACGTGATGTGCTCAAGGCGCTTGGCGCCGAAATAGTGATCACCCCTTCGGATGCGCTGCCTGAAGAACCGAGAAGTTGCATGAAAGTTGCGGAAAGTCTGGTCAGAAACATTCCCAACGCCTTTTTTGCCAATTTATACGAAAATCCTGTGAGCAGGGATGTCCATTCGAACTCAACCGGCCGGGAGATTCTGCAACAGACGGAGAGCCTCGTAACGCATGTTTTTGTTCCCATGATTTCCGGAGCCATGATTTCAGGAATCGGGCACCTCCTCAAGTCCGAAAAACCCTCGATCAGAATCATCGGCGTAGAACCTGAGGGATCGATATACCAGAGCCTTTTCAGAAAAGGCGCTCCGGATAAACCTGCAGCATATGAACTCGAAGAAATCGGCGCGCTGCAGCCGTCGGGGTTCTGGGACCCGTCCGTTATCGACGATATTGTTCAGGTCAGCGATAATGATGCATTCAACTGCGGAAGGGAGCTTCTGCGGGCTGAAGCCATCTTTGCCGGAGGAGCATCCGGAGCGGTTATGGCTGCCGCGCTCCGCTCGGCTGCAGCTTGCGGCGAGAACGATTGCATCGTTGCCGTACTGAACGATTTTGGCGGCTACTATCTCAGTAAAATGTTCCGTGACGGCTGGATGAAACAGAAAGGATATTATCGTAAGGCAAAAACCGCTCTCGAACAGATTACCGCCGAAGACATCCTGCAGCTCAAGGCGCGAAAGGATCTCATTTTCGCCAATCCGGAAGCCACGCTTGCCGAAGTCTTCGAGATGATGAAACAAAACGATGTATCGCAGCTTCCCATCGTTTCCTATGGCACTCCCATCGGCAGTATCAGCGAAAACAAGATTCTATCGATTCTCATCGAGAACGATGAAGCCATGAACTCGAAAGTTGTAGGATTCATGGAACCACCCTTCCCGGTCTGTCAGACCGATGCAACCATTTCGGAACTGTCGGACAAGCTGCAGCAGAGTGCTTCGGGAATACTTATCAGCCTTTCGGATGGAAGACTCCAACTGCTTACGAAATCAGATCTTATCGATGCACTGACGCATAAATAGGCATTTCCGGCCGATCGCCGCTGAACTGTCGGAGACGATCGGCCGGAAACGTCCGCAGAGAGCGACATCCTCCGCCATCTCATAGACTTGCATAAACGGATAAACTTCCGGCTTGATAATCAGCGGCAAAAAATGTTTAATTAGTGGACGTTTTACCCGTCCTGAGACGATACTTCCGTAAGTTGCGTTTCGAAAAACGGAGCGATTGTTTCAAAAAATATCAAGAAGACTGTTCAGCTCATGACCGACTTGACTCCTCTCCCCATGGCGGAAGCCCGTATCAAGCTATCGCACCTCGAGGAGAATATCCGGCATATACGGCAATGGACGGGGGAAAAGCTCCGTATCATGGGAATTGTCAAAGCCAATGCATACGGTCACGGCGTCCACCGGGTCGCCGAAACCCTCGAATCGGCCGGTGTCAGTGATTTCGGCGTTGCGAATATTCAGGAAGCCATCGCCTTGAAAACCGGAGGCGCACTGAAAAAACCTGCCTCCATTCTTGCGTTTTCCTCACCGCTCGAGCAGCAGATCGATGGATATCTGCAGCACGACATCGAGATGACGGTCTGCAGTTTCGATATTCTCAGCGCTGCCGGAGAAAAAGCCGCCGCTTACGGCAAAAAGCTCGCTGTACAGGTAAAAGTAGATACAGGCATGGGGCGCCTTGGCCTTCAGCCGGCCGAAACCATGGAACTTCTCAGAAAAATCAACCGGTCGCCCGAAATCGAACTCAAGGGTATCTATACTCATTTCGCCGAAGGCTCGAAGCCCGAGGGATACACCGGGAGACAACTCGAGGAGTTCAGGAGTCTGGTGACGCAATATGAATCGGAAAGCGGGACAACGGTCTGTAAACATGCGGCAAGCAGCGGAGCGATCCTCTGCAGAAAGGATGCCTGGTTCGATATGGTACGTCCCGGGATTCTGCTTTACGGGTATCTGCCGGATCCATGCATGCCCTCCCCGATAGACGTAACCCCTGTCATGCAAATGGAGGCCCGTGTGGTTTTCATCAAAACCGTCGCGCAAGGGAGCTCCGTCAGTTACAACCGCACCTGGAGAGCTCCCGAATCCCGAAGTATCGCAACCGTTGCCGCAGGATATGCTGACGGCTATCCCAGAGCTCTCTCCAACAGGGGGAGTGTCGTTATCAATGGAAAATCCTGCCCGCAGGTCGGCACGGTTACCATGGACCAGATCATGATCGATCTCGGCAAGGAACATGATGTAAAAACCGGGGATAAAGCTATATTATTCGGATGGGAAGGGCCTACGGCCGACGACATTGCAGGAAGTATCGGAAGTATCAGCTATGAAGTGCTCTGTTCGGTATCGAACAGAGTCGCCCGTGTTTTTATCTGAAGCAACAACCGTTCCGCAATCATGAATCCCCTTGACAGGCTTGCTGTCAGGCTGAGCCTGACCAGAGCTGAAATCTCTGTCATATCCATTCTTGTAATCTTTCTCGTGCTGGGCGAGGCAGTCAGAAATTTCCGGTCGGTACGCGATGCCGATACCCTTGTAAAACATAAAGAACGCGAACAGTTTTCCGAAAGAGAGACCGACAGCATGCTCGCCATAGCGTCAGGTTATGCAAATAACCTTTCTGCAGCAGGAACTCCCGGCACTCCCGAAGCATTGACCAATTCTGGTGAAGAAATCTATACCGGAGAGTTTGAAGAAGAACGGCCACAGAAAAAGAAAACCGCAGGACGTTCCGGAAAAAAGGTTTTCAGCGGAACCATAGCGTTCAACAAAGCCTCGGAGAAACAACTCCAGCAGATTTCAGGAGTCGGACCGGTTATGGCGAAACGACTCGTTACGTTCAGAGCGTCCAAAGGCGGCAGAATAGAACGGCATGAAGAGTTGCTGGAAGTCAAGGGTATAGGAAAAAAGAAACTGGAAATCCTAAAAAAGCATCTTACGCTTGAGTAAATGAGTAGAAGTCAATTAGCCTGTGCAATAGGAAATACCAGTAGTGCTTTTGTGCGGATAAAATCTTCCGGTTCAGGCAGTTATGTGGTCACTGCCTGCAAAGTCCTGCCGCTCGGAACGAAAGCGTTCGAAGGGAAAAAACAGGCGCGTTCCCTGAAAAAGATTCTCGCTCTTACTGAAGAGTGGCGGGGAGAGGCTCTGGCTCTCTGTTTCTGTCCCGGCGCCTATTTCCCGCTGCATGCCTACTTCCCGAGCAACGCACCGAAAGAAGCCTGCGAGGACTACTGCCGCATCGAAGCGGCACATTTTCTGGACCGGCCAGAAGAGTATCTGCACGATCATACGGCTTATGCCGGTTCTGCAGTAAAAAACAATCTCGAAAAGCACCTTGTGCTGTTCTACCATGCAGAACCCTTCAAAACCCTTTCCATCGGATTCTCGGAACGACACCCACTCCTTTTCAGCGGATCTCCACTTATTCCTGAACTGCACCACTCGCTTTCAATTAAAGAAAAAACCGCATTTCTTGATCTTGAAAACAGCCATGTCGCGCTTACCGTGGCAAACAAAGGAAAACTGGAATATTTCAACTGTCACCCGGTGAAGGAGAGAAAAGAAGCCGAATACTTTGCGATTCACGAACTGCAAAGCAACCCGATCATCCATGACAGCGCGATTCAGGCCGGAGGCTCTCTTTTCGATAAAGCCATGACCTCCCTGCTCGAAAAAGAAACCTCCTGCCATGTTGTCCCGCCAGGTCTTCCCGATGGTGTACTCTTTTCTGGACGGGACGGTTCAGTCTGCCGGTCTTCAGCGGCAGTAAAAGCCATCCGTACCGCCGTAATGGCTCTCGAAAACTGACGCAACCCTCTTTCCCAAGGTGAAAAAACATTTTTCGGAGAGGGCGACCCCATTTTCAGAAGGAGCGCAACTCTGCCTGACAGGTCGTTCCTGCGGAACGATACGAATCAGGCCTTCTCCTGCCTTGCTGCAATAACCTCGGCGATCTGCACTGCGTTGGTAGCTGCGCCTTTTCTGAGATTGTCGGCAACAATCCACATATTCAGAGTCTTCGGATTCCAGAAATCGCGCCGTATTCGTCCGGCAAACACCTCGTCGCGTTCGTATGAGGTAAGCGGCATGGGATAGATGCGCGCCGAAGGATCGTCCTGAAGAATGATACCGGGAGACGAAGCGAGAAGAGCGCGAAGCTCGTCGATATCGAACTCGTTTTCAAGCTCGATATTCAACGACTCGCCGTGCCCTCCGTAAACCGGGATTCGCACCGTGGTCGGAGAAACCGCCAAAGCTTCATCGCCCATGATCTTGCGGGTCTCGTTAACCATTTTCATCTCTTCCTTCGTGTAGCCGTTTTCGGTAAAGGTATCGATCTGCGGAACGGCGTTGAAAGCGATCTGGTGGAAATGAGTGAACTGCTCCTGCTCCTCGCCGGCAAGCTCGCTTTCAAGAGCGTCCCTTCCTGCCTTGCCTTTGCCGGTTACAGACTGATAGGTTGAAACGACCACCCGCTTTACGCCATACCGGTCGTACAGCGGCTTGAGTACAACCACCATCTGAATGGTCGAGCAATTGGGATTGGCGATGATGCTCTCGGGAGTGCCGTCTGCTTTGAATATAGCTTCAGGATTGACCTCGGGTACAACAAGGGGAATCCCTGGCTCCATACGGAATGCAGAAGAGTTGTCGATAACAATCGCCCCTGCAGCCGCAGCGACATGAGCCCACTCTCTGCTTGCCGATGCCCCGGCAGAGAAAAGCGCGATATCGACATTGCGAAAAATATCCCCGGATGGTACTGCGGTAATGAACTCCCGGCCTTTAAACCGGACAATCTGACCGGCGCTTCTCTGAGAAGCCAGAGGGACGAGTTCATCGACGGGAAAATTTCTCTCTTCAAGTACCTGGATCATGGTGCGCCCGACAAGTCCGGTCGCACCGAGCACCGCTACGCGGTAGCGGAAATCTGAACTGCTCATACGTAGTTTCAATGGTTCTTTAATAATTCAAAACAAGTTTTCCGGAATGATCGTTGAGGTACTCCGCATACTCTTTGATGCGGCCCTCCTTCGCATACCCTTCGCATTCGACTTCATAGGCGAGAAGAATTTCGACAATCTGCTCCCATCCATCTTCGCGAACGAGTTTATTGCGAACCAGCGACACTTTCGGCAACCCTTTAAGATAGGTGGCGTAGTGCCTGCGCATTTCGAGATTGCCGTATTTTTCGCCTTTATACTGAACAGAGAGTTTGAGATGTTCTATCGCGGCATGTATCCTCTCCCGAAATCCCGGCGGAGGAGCCGGAGTTCCTGTTCGGATAAGATGCTTTGCCTGACTGAATATAAACGGATTACCGATCGACCCTCTGCCGATCATGACCCCGTCGGCGCCGGTTTGATCGAACATGGCAACAGCATCCTCCGCCGACCAGATATCGCCATTGGCAATCACCGGAATCGATGCCTGCCGCTTCGCCTCGGCAATCCGCTCCCGGTCTGCCTTGCCTTTATACATATCGCTTCGGGTACGGCCATGAATGGCAAGCGCCCGGATACCGGCATCTTCAAGCCGGTGAAGCACCTCAATAATATTTATGGAATCGTGATCCCAGCCGATCCGGGTTTTAGCCGTAACCGGTATGCCGACGCTTTTGACGACGGCTTCCGCTATGGCCTGCATTTTTTCAGGCTCCCGGAGCAGAGCGGCTCCCGCCCCCTTTCCGGCCACTTTTTTTGTCGGACAGCCAAAATTAATGTCGAGAAAATCCGGGCTGTAGGTTTCGGCAACAGCCGCAGCCTCGATCATCGACTCGACCGTACTTCCGAAAATCTGCACGGCAACGGGTCGCTCGATCTCATCGACGGCAAGTTTGCGCATGGTCTTTTCGACCCCTCTGCGCAAAGCCTCGGCGCTGATGAACTCGGTATAGACAATATCCGCCCCGCAGCGCTTGCAGAGCTGTCGGAAAGCACGGTCGGTCACATCCTCCATCGGAGCGAGAATAACGGGACGATCTATGTCAATCGAACCAATCTTCATTCTCAGCCATTGATAATTTCCGCCGTACCGGTCATAAGCTCCCGCACCTGTATATAAATCTGCTGGAAAAGCGCATGATCCTCCCGAAGAGACTTTTTAGCCGATTCCCTGCCCTGCCCGAGCTTCTCCTGACCGAAACTGAACCATGAGCCGGATTTTTTCACAACGCCGAACTCCACAGCAAGATCGACCAGTTCGCCCATTGCGGAAATGCCTTCACCATAGAGAATATCGAACTCGGCGCTCTTGAACGGAGGAGCGACCTTATTTTTGACAACCTTCACCTTGGTGCGGTTTCCGACTATTTCATCGCCGTCCTTGATCTGAGCGATTTTGCGGATATCAAGACGTATCGAAGCATAAAACTTCAATGCTTTTCCACCGGTTGTGGTTTCAGGCGAGCCGTACATCACCCCGATCTTGTCGCGAAGCTGATTGATAAAAATACAGACCGAGCTCGATTTGGATATCGCGCCCGTCAGTTTGCGCAGGGCCTGGCTCATAAGACGCGCCTGAAGGCCGACGACACTGTCGCCCATCTCTCCTTCGAGTTCAGCCTGCGGAACAAGAGCCGCTACGGAATCGACAACGACAACGTCAACAGCTCCGCTTCTGACGAGAGTCTCAACAATTGTAAGCGCCTGTTCGCCCGACTCCGGCTGACTGATGAGCAGCGCGTTGATATCCACGCCGAGTTTACGCGCGTAAGACGGATCGAAAGCATGTTCGGCATCGACAATGGCCGCTATGCCGCCCTCTTTCTGAGCCTCGGCAATAACATGCAGGGCAAGGGTTGTTTTTCCCGACGATTCAGGCCCGTAAATTTCTGCAACCCTGCCGCGCGGCAGACCGCCCACGCCGAGTGCGAAGTCAAGGGTCATGGAACCGGTAGAAATAGACTGCACCTGCATGACTGCGGAACCGTCTCCCAAACGCATGATAGCTCCCTTGCCGAACTGCTTCTCAAGGGCATCAACCGCAAGGTTCAGCTGCTTGAGCTTTGCCGGATCGATCCCTTCGGTTTTTTTCTCTTTATCGTTAGTATCCATGTTCATTGCACCTTCATAAATATTAAATAAAAATTACGCCCGTTTACTGCACGACGCTCTGCAAAGTATCTGCAAAAGCACGGTAGGACATACCAAGCTCCCGAATTGAACTGCTGTTGTTGTAAACAAGCTTCGCTGCGGCCATCCGGTGGCTGTCGAAACTGATGAACGAAGGTCGGTCAAGAAAAAGCGACCAGAGCTCACCGCCGATCCCGGCAAGAAACGCTGCCGACCCCGAAAGGGGATAGAGTTTTTTCATCGAACTGCCGGAAACATGCCGCAGGGCTTCAAACACCTCCGCAAAAGTACGATTATGGCCTACAACGATATATCTTCTGCCCGTATGCCCCTTCTCCCATGCCGCCACATGGGCAGCCGCGACATCACGGACATCCACAAAACCGCTGCTGCCATGAGGATAGAACGGAATTTTTCCCCTGTAGATCATCCGGAGAACCTCATTGGAAGAACTTGTGGATGCAGGATTCTGCCTGTCCACGCCGATCACGACACCGGGATTGACCAAAACGGCATCAAGCCCTTCGGCTACACCGCGTAACGCTTCAAGTTCGGCGAGATGCTTTGCCTCCATATACCCGTTTCGCCGCTGCCACTCCGTGAAAGGAATCGACTCCGTTGCCGGAGAACCGTCGTCGGAGATACCTACTGCGGCTATCGAGCTGGTCATGACAAGACGACGCACCTGATGACGAAGGCTGGCATTAACGACATTGCGCGTGCCAAGAACGTTGACGTCATACAACCGATGCCGAAAATGTCTGGTATAGGAAATAAGGCCGGCACAATGAAAAACCGTATCGACACCGGCAAACGCTTCCGTCATGGAAGTAACGTCGAGCAAATCCGCTCTGACGATATCTACAGGAAGATCTGCAAGAAAGGCACAGTCCGAGGAAGGCCTCGCAATTGCTTTAAGCCTGATCCTGCTGCCATAGCGCTCAAGAAGCTCCAGAACTACCTGTGAACCTATGTATCCGGTTGCCCCGGTAATGAGTATGGATGTCGTAGCCATTCAGAGAAAACCGTATCATTCAGCCGTTACGGCATCTGCTGTCTGCATCCGCACGTCCGGTTCTTTGAACCGTATTCATGCAACGATATCAAAGAGTTGTCTGTTCGTAAAAATACGAATAAAAACTACATTGCACTCAATTCCAACCATCATAAATTTTTCACCGTATGTCCGAGGCAGATCAAGCGCATCATCAGGGATTTCCTATGGAAGGGATTCAAAGCAGCACCCTGAAAAACGGCCTTCGAGTGGTAACCGATCATGTCCCCTGGGTGCAGAGCGTAACCCTCGGAATTCATATCGACGTCGGCTCCCGGGACGATCCTGATAAAAAAAGCGGTCTTGCCCATTTTCTTGAACACGCGGTCTTCAAGGGAACGAAAAAACGCGACTATATCGAGATCGCCTGCGGAATCGAACGCAACGGCGGGTATCTCGATGCCTATACGACAAAGGAACAGACCTGTATCTACCTGCGATGCCTCGACCGGTTTACCGAACCCGCTCTCGATCTTCTGGCCGATCTGGTCTGCAACCCGGTATTTCCCGAAGAGGAGATTGAAAAAGAAAAAGAGGTGGTTCTCGAAGAGATCAGCAGCATCAACGACACGCCGGAAGAGGTCGTTTTCGAAGATTTTGACCGCTACCTTTTCCGCCGTCACCCGCTCGGGCGACCTATTCTTGGAACTGAAAAAAGCGTCAGCAGCTTGGCAGGCAGCGATCTCACCAATTTCATGGCCGACTTTTACCGGCCTGAAAACATGTTTTTAACGGCAACCGGCAACATCCGTCACGCAGAACTCGTAAAACTGGCGGAACGCTGTTTTTCAACGCTATCTCAAAGCATTGTCCCCGCTCCTGAAAGAAAACCCTTTCTTCCCGGACAATACAAAGCGTTCACCCGGACAGTCAAAAAAAGAGCCCATCAGGCCCAGATCGTACTTGGCTCAGCAGTTGCCCGTCACGACGCGTCTTTTTACAGCCTGATGGTACTGAACACCCTGCTTGGCAGCGGAATGAGTTCGATACTCAACCTTGAACTGCGCGAAAAGCTTGCCCTTGTTTACAGTACCTATTCATCGATTGCATTTTATGATGATCTGACGGTCATGAACATCTATGCGGGAACCGACAGCAATAAAATCACGCAGACACTCGACGTCCTTGCATCTGTCGTGAAAAGCCCTGAACTTATGACTCCTGCCGAAGAAGAGTTGCAATCGGCAAAATCAAAACTGCTCGGATCGTTCCTGATGGGCACGGAAAAAATGACGCGCCGCATGTCGCATCTGGCCACCGATCTCTCGTATTTCGGAAAATATATTCCGCTCGAAGAGAAAACCGCAGCCATAGAGAGCGTAACCATTACGGATATAACAACTGCGGCCCGTATGCTTCTTGAAGAAGTTCCTCTCTCGACTCTCGTATTCAAACCCATGCGATAACCGGCAATACCGGCAGGATGTTTTAAATAAGATGATTGTTTTGTATCTTATAAACTTTTAGTTTTTGACCATTATTCTCATCAACAAACCGAGACTGCCTTGCAAAAGAACATTACGAAAATCAGCGATACCGAACAGGAACTGGAAATAATTCTTTCCGCTGAAGAATTCGGAACGGAATACAATCAGGAACTTGAAGAGGCAAAAAGAACTGTCCAGATCAAGGGATTCAGAAAAGGTCATGTTCCTGCAGGAATGATCAAGAAGTTTGTCGGTTCTGCAATCGAAGCGTCGATTGCAGAAAAAATGGCATCGAAGCATTTCTCTGCCATTGCCGACGAAGAAAACATCAAACCGGCAAGCCGGGCAGCTATCGAAAGCTTCAGCTTTGACGACAACCAGCTCAGCATAAAGCTCTCTTACGAGATCCACCCTGAATTCGAACTGAAAAGCTTTGAAGGCTATACCTTCACACAGCCACGATATACCATAACCGATGAGGATGTCCGGAAAGAGATCAATCTCATCCTTAAAGGCCATGGAACGCTCATCAGCATCGATGACGCTGCATCGGCAACGGATACCGTTATCGGCGATGTTATCAGACTGAATGCCGAAGGCGAGGCTGAAGAAGGTTCCGCCATGGAAAACCACCACTTCAATCTTGAATATCTTCCCGAAGAAAACCCGTTCCGTTCCGCTCTCACCGGCAAAAAAGCCGGAGAAATTGCCGATGTCACAACAGAGCCAAAAGAAGAGGAAACGCCTGCCCAGCTCTACCGGATAACCGTAAAGGAAGTAAAACGCCTGGAGTTGCCTGAACTTTCCGACGAACTGGTCAAGGAAATTTCAGGTCAGCGTTTTGAAAATGCCGCTGATTTTACCAGCGATGTCCGTCTGCAGCTTGAACAGCATTTCACCATGAAATCCGAAGACGAACTGCTTGAATCCATTTCGGCAAAACTCATCGAGGAAAATCCGGTTTCGGCTCCCAAAACCATGATCGCATCATTTGCCAACATGCTGGTTGAAAATGCAAAACGGCAGATGGGCGGCAACTTCCCGAAAGGGTTCGATGCCGGCCAGTTCGCGCAGGCAATGGCGCCCAACGCCGAAAAGCATGCCCGATGGCTCCTTATCAGTCAGAAAATCGCCGAGATCAACAACCTCAGCGTAACCGATGACGACATCAGGGCGTTTGCAGAAAAAGAAGCCGAGAAAAACCCGACGCTGAGTGTAGAACAGACAATCAGCACCTATATGTCGACCGAGTTCCGGGACTACATCACCGATTCCATTCTCAAGGACAAGGTGTACGACATCATCAGATCACAGGTCACCATCACCGAAGAACCGACACCGATCCCGGCCCGTCAGGACTGAGCATGGCTGACAGAAGTCACAACAAAAAAAGCAGAGGGTAACACTTCTGCTTTTTTGTTGTCTGAAAAGTGACAAAAAGCTTCCCGTCGGAAAAAGCGATGAGCAATGGTTACCGGCTACCGGCTACCGGCTCCAGACTGATAATCGCCATGGCTATCGCAGAGTGACGGTCGTGGGAAATCGATACCCTGGCAGATCGGACCAGACTGCTGAGGTCGGAACAAGTGATAAAAACAACCGGCTTTCCCTTTGCATCATTAAGAATCTCAAAACTTTTCCAGTGCACCTTTCCTGAAATTCCCGTACCAAGAGCCTTTACCAGCGCCTCTTTCGCAGCGAACCTTCCGGCAGCAGACGGAACCGGATCATTTTTCTGCAGGCAATACGCAATCTCACCGGCAGTCAGAAAGCGTCCCAGAAAGGCCATACCATATCTATTCCAGGCTTTTCTGATCCGCTCAAGCTCTACGATATCAACACCTATTTCCATAAGCTTCAAACGAAAGCTATCGTCATGGAAAGGTCGAGGGCCGTCACGCTGTGCGTAAGTTCGCCAATCGATATGTAATCAACACCCGTTTCGGCTATTGCCGCGACATTATGCAGACCTACGTTTCCGGATGCCTCAAGCTTTACCGTCGGCGCTTCTGAGCGAGCGAAAGCAACCGCCTGCTGCAGCATCTCGACGGAAAGATTGTCGAGAAGCACGATATCCGGACCACAGGGCAGCGCTTCGGCAAGCTCTTCCAATGAACGCACCTCGGTTTCTATCTGCACATCGAGTCCGTTATTTTTACGGTATGCAATCGCTTCCCTGACAGCATTGCCTACGCCGCCTGAAGCGTCGATATGATTATCCTTGATAAGTATCATATCAAAAAGACCAAACCTGTGGTTTTTCCCGCCTCCGATACGCACAGCCTCCTTATCGAAATAACGTAATCCAGGTACGGTTTTTCGCGTATCGAGTATCGCGGTTCGGGTATGGCTGATTTTTCTCACATACGCGTTCGTACGCGTAGCGATGCCTGACATGCGCTGCATGAAATTCAGAACGGTACGCTCGGCCATAAGCAGCGATGCGATACCTCCGGATACCTCAAGAACGATATCGCCCCTCTTGACGTGATCGCCATCGTTACTGAAAAAATCTATTGTCAGGCCAGGGTCGCAGGCTTTGAACACCTCTTCGGCAACTGAAGCGCCCGCAAGAACGCCCTCGGCTTTGGCTTTGATGACAGCGCGCCCCTGCTGACCTTGCCGAATGGTTGCAAGAGTGGTAATATCTCCTGTGTAACGATCTTCTTCGAGAGCGAGAATGACTGCGCGTGAACGGCATCCTGCATAAAAATCAGATAGCGTATGCGGCATAGAGTATCAGTAATAGCTATTCAAAGGTGTCATATGAATTTGCATCAACGTAACCATAAGGTAACATTTTTCCATGAATCAAGCCGTGGCAGAATAGCATTGTACAGAGAGCATTTTGAGTTTAGCGGTTTGTTGCTGACATTGCATGTCTGGGTCATCAACAAATACAACTTATGAATATCACAACCCGCTCATCGGTCAGGCTGGTCAATCTGGTTTTTTATGCGCACCATGGCGTAATGAAAGAGGAGCACACGGTCGGAGCGAAATATGAGGTCGATGCCGAACTGGTTTTTGACTTCAACGAAGCAGCTGCGCAGGACGACATCAGAAAAACCATTGACTACGGCATTGTCTATCAGAAAATCAAGGCCGTGCTGACCCAGAAGCGCTACTACCTGATAGAGGCGGTCGCCTGTGATATAGTTCATGAACTTCTTGCGGAGTTCCCTATTCTTGAGGGAGCCTCCATAAAGGTGCGAAAAAGGAATCCTCCCCTGAACGGAATTTGCGATTATGCAGAAGCATGCTTCTCAGCGGCACGAAGCTGAACCAGCGCCGCGCCATACGGTTTACCTCGGCATAGGCTCCAATATCGGCGATCGGCTCAAACATCTTCAGGAGGCGGTTGACCTGCTGAACCGGCTGCCAAATACGGAGGTAACCGGAATATCGGGAATCTACATGACCGAACCGGTCGGCGTCACGGAACAGGAACGATTCTATAACGGAGTGGTGCGGCTCAGAACCGGACTTTTACCTGAAAACCTGCGTTCCCACTGCAAAGCCATAGAGCACAATCTCGGCAGACCTGAACAGTATATCCGGTGGAGTCCGAGGGTAATCGACCTGGATATTCTGCTCTACGATGATCTTGTCTTACAGAACAGCGTACTCTGCATCCCTCATAAGGAGCTGATTAACCGGATGTTTGTATTGATACCTCTGCTCGATCTTGCCGATCCCGAACATCCGCTGCTCCACTGCCCGGCATCCTCTCTCCTCGACACCTGTCCCGACCGTTCGGTTCTGATAAGACTGCGCGAACGGATAAAGATGAGTACTGTGAGCCGGTAGTCAGTAGCCGGTAGTCGGTGAAAAGGGGGGAGAGTTTGAGCGGTGAGCGGGTTTATTTGTCCATGTCCGTCGGTGTCCGTCCGTGTCAGTCCGTGTCAGTCCTTTCAGTGCATTTCGTGATGATGCGGTAGTCGGTAGCCGGTAGCCGGTAGTCGGTGAAAAGGGGGGAGAGTTTGAGCGGTGAGCGGGTTTATTTGTCCGTATCTGTCGGTGTCCGTCCGTGTCAGTCCTTTCAGTGCATTTCGAGCCGCCTCCCACATGTTGCAAATAAAACGGGCAGCATTCCGTAAGGATGCTGCCCGCTGCAGGTAGTGTGGAGTGAAATAAATGTTCGGGGAAAAATCAGTTGGCAAAAGTGATGTTCAGGTTCCCGGCGGCAAAATCGGCTCCTTCGGTTTTTCTGCCGACAAGCACATTCGGAAGAATAATGCTTTTGCGGAAATTATTGATATCGACAAGCAGTTCATCTCCCTTGATATTGACATTGAGCTTCTTGACTTCGACATTCGGAAGATAGAGGCTGAGAACATATTTTCCGTTGATTTTTTCGAGAGTCTGAGTCTTGTCGTTGCTGTAGAGAACCGCAGAGGGATTTTTATCGCCGAAAATCTCCTGACTCAGCACATGAAGACGGTCGGTATTGATCACCTCGGCAGTCTGCTGATGAGCCCGGAAAATCGGTACCGGATAGAAACAGTTGTCGATGACCCTGAGATATTTCTGCTGAATGTCGATCAGGCTCTGCAGATACTGATCGGCGGAGCTCTCGGGAAGAATTTTGTTGACCACGGCTGCATCGAGCTTATACCCGAACAGATTCAGATAAGTCTGCACACGAAGCGCCTCCTTGATGACCATGTTCTCGGGGTTGAGCACAACGCGGAATGTGGTGACGGTCTGATCCTGAAGCATGCCGTGCAACTCTTTCATATGCTCGTTGACCTCGGGCATCAGCTTGAAGATGTTCTTTTTCGGCATGAACTTTGAAAGCAGAGGAGCTGCAAAGCCTATTGCCTTTGAATGCCAGCCGCCTATCTTATCGGAGTACCAGCCGTAGGATTCAGGCATACCGAGCAAACGCATGGTTTCGCCGGTTGGCGCCGCATCGACAATAATAACATCGTAATTGCCTGACTTCGCCGCTTTCCAGATGTAACGAAGACTGATCATCTCTTCCATACCCGGCACGATGGCAAGCTCTTCTGCCACGACCTCATTGGCCCCGTCATGCATAAGAATCGACGAAAAATAGGAATAGAGTTCCGTCCAGTTCTCCCTGATTTCAGCAAGAACGTTTACCTCCATGGCAAAAAGGTTTTTTTCTACCTCGATCGGATTCTGGCTTAATTCCACGCTGAACGCATCAGCAAGGCTGTGGGCCACATCGGTGCTCATGATCAGCACACGCTCTCCACGACGGGCAATTGCAGTTGCCGTTGAAGCTGAGACGGTGGTTTTTCCAACCCCTCCCTTCCCTAGATAAAGAATAATTCTCATGTTGTTTACAGAACTATTGAGTAGACTTGATCTTGATTGTACGATTCATGGGCGGTTCATCGGATGCCGTTGTATTATCGGCGCCGGAACTGCCTGACTCTGGCTGATTTTCCATATCAACTGAGCTGTCGGACTCTATGGTTGTATAAACCCCTGCACCTTCCTGATGACCGACGGCCGATTCGCCAAGTACGCCAGCAAGCATCTCTTCAGAAATGCCAGTCTCATCGTCTTCGGGTTTCTCGACGACTATGGCTATTTTGTTGCGCTGAACCGGACGTTCTTCCGGAATGGAATCAGCGATTGGCGCTTGTTCCTCCGGTGTTTCCGAATAATCGGATAATGATCCCTTTCCTGCCGTTTCAGCGGTATCAGCGACAATATTAATTTTTTTGCGGCGAACCGGCGGCTCCTCTCCGGGCTGCACCGGTGAAAATGCAGCTTCTGACGGAGGCGTGTCCATAGCCATCATATCTTTGACGAGTGCCGATGCCGAACTGCCGTCAGCTTTGATGCTGATTTTTTTACGTTTTATACCGCTCTCTGCATCATCATCCAAAGCAATGTTCCGGTGGCTTCGATCACCTGAAAGAGGCAAACCCTCATCATCGGGAAGATCGCCGGAAAACATACCGGAACCACGCGGAGACGAGTCATCCTTGATCGTTATTTTTTTTCTGCGGATAGTCGAGCTGTCATCTTCATCATCGAAAGAGGAGCGCCGATCTCCGCGCGACGATTCGGAATCACGCCCATGCCGGTCGTGCTCCGATGCCTGTCTTGAGGGCTGCTTTTTACCTCCGCCTGAACCGAAGCCGGTGGTAAGCTTGAGCATTTTACCGATAGAACCCAATACACCGTCATTTCTGACCGCCGTGGTGATGGCAGTCATGACGAATCGCTCGGCCTGCGGATTCCCTGCAATATTGGCAAGCAATTCATTAAGGGCCGTCAGTACCGTAGCTACATCTCCCGGCACGTGCTGCAGATCTTTCATAACCTGATCGCGAAGCTTGAAGGGAGCCTCACCGACCATATCTTTAATAGAGGAGGCGATCCGCTTGAGAGCTGCCGGATCGGCAGGAAGAATATTTTCGAGACCTTTGAGCGCATCAGCCGCAGGATTTCCCGAAAACGGAGATCCTGAATGGCCCTGAGAAGATGGGCGCTGCTGCCGGGAACCATGTTCCGGCATCTCTTCCGAAGGTGGATACCCAATGGAAGCCTTGTACTGTTCAAGCAGATCCTGACCGTAGCCGATACTGCTTTCCTGATGTACGGCAGGTCCCTGATCAAAAGCGATTGAAACCGACTGCTGAGGACAGGTGCCTCTGCCTGCCTGAAGAATTCTCCCGGCAATGGCATCAGGAATATCCTTACGGTAATTGACCCCGAGCGAATCTTCAATAGTTGACTCGATAATCGTATGCAGCCTGGTAATCAGTTCAGCCTCCTGTATTTCGACCATGTCGAAAATCACATACACCGGCTCTTTTTCTTCACGCCTGATCTTGAGATTGAGCGTTGCAAAAGCGCTGTCCTTGTTTCTGCTGTTGACTGAAACTGTCCCGAGATTGAACCGATCGAGATAATCCTTGTTAGCCCCTCTTGCCCAGAGGTAAACCGCCTTATCGGTGTAAACCAGATAATCCTGAAAAACGATATTGCCTACGCGCTCCTGATGAGATTCGTAAAAAACCCCATCAAAAAAAGCTATAGGATTTTCACCGGCATTCATGAGGTTCTTCTGAAAAAACTCATTGACATCGTTCAGCTCTGTCTGCCCGGAAACATATAAAGAAATAGTGGCCATTACCCGTATCCGATCGCGTTACACTTATTACCAATTGAACTTTAAATCTAATAAAATATGCGAAGAAAGTGAAACTCCGCCGCAAACTGATTCTTGCCGATGATCAAAGAGATCACAGAGCTTCTTCCGAAACAGGGAGCAAAAAACACATCCCCCTGCCTATAGCGGAAAAAAAAAGAAAATAACACGACTGCGCAGAAAAAGGGAAAACAAAAAAGGCAGTGAAAGCCTGAGCTTTACACTGCCTTGTTAAATACAGTATCAAGAGTCTGCTTATTTTGCAAACTTTGATTCAACTGCTTTGGTTGGAACAGCATAACCTGAAACTTCAGGTGATGATCCGCGAAGGCTTCCGCCACCGCCCATATTGCCGTAAGCATTGCGGTTGATTCTCATGGTACCTTTGCCCAGTGAATCAAACAGCATTCCGACGGTCTCCCAGTGCCCTTCGACCATAACTTCAAAAATACGGCCAGCTGCTGCCAGGATATCGGTAAATACACCTCCACCACTCATAATTCCTCCTTTTGGAATTTAATTATTGGAAATCTACCTGAAATTAGGAAATAGAAACTTTGTACTAATTTACGGGAATAAACAGAAAAACACAAACAAAGAATTTATTAATCCAGGATCACGCCCCTTATTTTTTGGATGTGGTTTTCTGGAATGAGCCCGCGATATTCTTGACTGCTTCCGAAGCTGTAACTCCGGCATCGCCGATCGCTTTGGCTGCGTTATCGGTAACATTCTCGACATTTTTCACGGCATCGCTGTAAAGTTCGCCGGCAGAACGGGAAACGTCCTTGACGGTAATGGCAACCCTGTCGATGGTTTCACCGACAACGCCACCGGTACGGCCAAGCATATTTCCTACTCCCGATGCATCGATCAGGGAACCGACTGTGCCGGTAACGGTTTCAACCACACTTCCGGCAAGCTCGAGACCACCAACGACGGCACTCTGGCCGGTCAACAAAACGCTCTCGGCAAGAAAGGTGAGGCGATCGGTAAAATCAAGCTCTTTAAAGTCTTTGCGAAGTTTCTGATAGGACTCTGACATGTTTATCTCCAGTTTAATCGAGGCGACGCTTCTGACGAGGCCCCGTTTTCGGGTTTTTTAATTTACGTCTGACAATGTCTGACTGATGATAAAAATTAATAAAATTCCCTCATCAAACAAACGACCTTTCAGCTGTAAGGTCACACTTTGTTAAACTCTCTCTGATTCTGATGCTTCCCCTGATGGTTGAGATCGAACGGGATGTGGAGCCATTTATCCTTGAAGACCGCATCGCCTGGTTCGAGACCTGTGAGGCTGATCGGTAACGTAATGATTTTACGCTGATTGCCGATCTGTACGTAAAGCTCATCGCCGGTAACCCAGACGTCGATATCGACGGGGTTGGCGAACATGAGTTTCAGCTGCACTTCATAAATATCGCCGTTCCGAACAAACTTGATCGGAGGCTCGTTGTACATGAGATCCGAGGGATCGGTATCTCCGTACATATCGCGGGCAAACATTTCCAGAGCCTTCAAACCGACGATTTCCTGCTCGTACATTTTCAGCTTCTTGACCGGAAGCGGAGAAAACCCTTCTTCTATCTCTCCAAGATATTTCTGCTGAATACCCTTCCACTTTTCAAGGTATCCGCTGTTTTCGTTGGTATCGAGCAGCCTGTTCACCAGAACCATATCGACCTTGAAGCCGTAAAGGTTCAGATAGGTGAGAGCCCTCATGGTCTCCTTGATAGACATTTTCTCGGCGTTCATGACAAGCCGAACGGTCGACTTCACATTATCGGTAAGAATTTCCCGAATATCCTCAAGTTCGTCAAAAACCTGATCGACCGATTCGATGGCATCTTCGGGAGGAATGTAATAAGCAATCCTGTCGGACATTTTCGACAGCGGCTTGCTGAGTGGCCTGACTATATACTTATTGACATTTTTAACGGCCTTCATGCCCCACGAAAGCGTATCGGGCAAAGAGAGAAGGCGAAGGGTCTCACCGGTCGGAGCGGTATCGAGCACAAGCGCATCGTACAGTCCGGCGGTTTTATACCGTTTGATTCGCAGGAGAGAAAACAGTTCTTCCATACCGGGAAGAATGGTCATTTCGTCGGCCATGACGCCTGAAACGCCCTGAGCCATAAAAATTCTTGTATAGTACTTCTGAACTGACTGCCAGTTCTGCTTCAGATCAACATAAGGATTAACCTCGATGGCATGCAGGTTCTCCTTGATTTTGGTTGGTTCGGCACCGAGAGCGAGATTGAATGAATCCGACAGACTGTGAGCCGGATCGGTTGAAAGAACAAGTGTGCGATGGCCCAACTCTGATAAACGGACAGCGGTTGCGGCTGACACGCTGGTTTTCCCCACTCCGCCTTTACCTGTAAATGTTAATATACGCATGAACCGGACGTTGGTTTTGTGATACAATACAAAGACAAAAGATATAACTCTCCCCGGACACTACAAAGAATGAAACATACACACTTATCTCCACGTTTAAAAATCCATCCCCGTTTTCACCCACTCCCCACACTCTCCCCTTTCTTCACGAAATGCACTGAAAGGACTGACACGGACGGACACCGACAGACATGGACAAATAAACCCGCCCACCGCTCAAACTCTCCCCCCTCTTCACCGGCTACTGGCTACCGGCTACTGACTACCGACATTTGCATAATCGCCTGCTGGTTCCGTTATTATTCTTTTGATAACAGCTTTTTTCGCTCCCTTTGACCGCATACCGCCATGATGCCAGAAATCGTACCGATCGCCGACATACCCGCCGCTATAACCTCTTCGCGGAAAATCAGCAGGGATGTCTCGATCATCACCTTCGAGTGCCCCGAAATAGCCGCGGCGGCGCGTCCCGGCAACTTTGTCAATATCAAGGTAAACGCCTCAACACAGCCCCTGCTCAGGCGCCCGTTTTCAATTCACAACGTCGAGGGCAGCACTATAGATATAATGGCCAAAACGGTTGGGTGCGGCACGGCGATTCTTGCCGATTCAGCATGCGGCGATACCATGCAGGTGCTCGGTCCGCTTGGCAACTGCTTCAATACCTCCGAGTGCACGTTCGACACCGCTCTGCTTGTCTCAGGAGGAATCGGCACCGCGCCGATGTTTTTCCTCGAAAAAAAACTCACCGAACAGAAAACCGCCTGCATTAATTTTATTGGCGGGCGGACATCGGAAGACCTGCTGCGTTACAAGCTTTCGAACTGCAGGATAGCTACCGATGACGGGTCAGAAGGATTCAGAGGCACCGTCGTGGATCTGCTGGAAAACAATATCGGTCAGATGAAGGAAAACGGCCGACTGAAAGTGTTTGCCTGCGGGCCCAACCCGATGCTGAAAGCCGTTGCCGCATTCTGTCGAAAACACAATATCCCATGCGAGGTTTCTCTTGAATCGGTCATGGGGTGCGGCATCGGCATCTGCTACGGCTGCTCGGTTGAAGTAACGACACCGGAAGGAGGGACTGAATCCATTCTTCTCTGCCGGGAGGGCCCCGTCATTGATGCCGACCGTCTTGTTTTGTAACTTTGTTCGACGTATTGTTCAGATGGAAACGACAACGATACTTGTTGTCTTTGAAACCCTTACCGGTCAAAACAATAACTTCAGCAGATCAACATTATGGCTAAAGGACTCAATAAAGTAATGCTTATCGGCCACCTCGGCAACGATCCCGAACTGAGGACGACCGCATCGGGTCAGTCAGTATCGAATTTTACCGTAGCGACCAGCGAAAACTTCAAGGATGCAACCGGAAACTGGCAGGACAGGACCGAATGGCACCGGATTGTCGCATGGGGAAAACTTGCTGAAATCTGTAATCAATACCTGAAAAAAGGGCGGCAGGTTTATATCGAAGGCCGTCTGCAGACGAGAAGCTGGGACGACAGCAAAAGCGGCGAAAAGAGATATGCCACCGAAATCGTATGTACCGACATGCAGATGCTCGGCTCGCCGAAAGAACAGGGGGGCAACAGCGGCTACGGCGATGCGGGACAATCTTTCGATCGCCCCCAGTACAACCAGATGCCGCGCGAAACAAGGCAAAACCCGGCAGATTTCTCATCACAGCCATCGGGGCCGGCAATTGAAAATGAAAAAGACGATCTGCCGTTCTGAACGTCGGCGAGAAAGGCCGAACGCTTGACGGCTTCGGCTTTTCATCGCCATGATCTGCAGACAAGAACAATATGGAAGCTCTGAAGAAAAAAATCCTTTCCGGAAAAATCGACGCGGTCTATTTTTTCGCCGGTCCGGAAGGTTATCTCAAGGAAGAGCTCATCGGCCTCATAAAAGGCGCTCTTTTTCCTTCGGAGGCCGATGCCGCTTTCAATACAACCATTTTTTACGGATCGGATCTGAACCTTGGCGAGCTGGCGTCAAAAGCTTCGGAGTATCCCATGTTCACCGAAAAAAAGCTTATCGTTGTCAGGCAGTTCGAAAAAATAAAACGGACAGGATCGCGAGAACAGCAAAAGCATTACGACGAGAAGTTCGCCGCATATATAGCTCAGCCAGCCGATTTCACGGTTCTGATACTCGATACCGACTCGGCCGATAAAAAAGAGCTGGACAAATCACCCTTCAAAGAGCTGAAACATTTCAGGATAGACTTTCCGGCTATCCGCAATCCCGATCTCTTCGCAACCGAACAGGCAAAAGCCGCCGGATGGGAATTCGAACCGGATGCGCTGAAACTCCTGACCGCCTATATTGAGCCTTCCGCACGGGAAATAGCCCACGAAATCGACAAAATAATTCTGTACGCGTCATCAAAGCATGCAGGAAACAGCATAACCGCAACAGATATCTACGACTGTGTCGGCATATCTAAAACCTACAATGTATTTGAACTTGAAAAGGCTCTTGCGGAACGTAACCTCCGGCTTTGCAGCGGGATTTCGCTCATGATCATGGATCGGGAAGGACAAAAAGAGGGTCTGGGAAGCATTGTCCGCTACATGACAACTTTTTTTACGCGGATCTGGAAGCTTTCCGTCCCGGAAGTACGGCAGTCGCCCCCGGCTGAAATCGCCCGCATTCTCGGCATGTACGGAAAACAGGAATATTTCGTACGGAATTATCTCGGCTACGCAAAGGTATTTTCACAACAGCAGACAGAGTCGGCAATCCTTGCGCTCAGAGAAACCGATGCCGCGCTCAAGGGGCTTCTTCCCTACTCCGATGAACGGTACCTGCTGCTCCGCCTGATGCAGAAAATCCTCGGGAAAGCGTAACCGCTTTCAACCAAAGAACAAAATCGCTCACAATCCGCTACTGACTTCCGCCTTCCAGCTAACAGCCCACACTCTCCCCAATCATCACGAAATGCACTGAAAGGACGGACACGGACGGACACCGACAGACATGGACAAATAAACCCGCAAACCGCCCACACTCTCCCCCCTCTTCACCGAATACCGAATACCGGCTACTGACTTCCGTCTTCCGACTTCCGGCCCACCGCCCACCGCAAACTGCCCACATTCTTCTCCCCTCTTCACCGAATACCGGCTACCGGCTACTGACTTCCGACTTCCGACTTCCGGCACACCGCCCACCGCAAACTGCCCACATTCTTCTCCCCTCTTCACCGAATACCGGCTACCGGCTACGGACTTCCGACTTCCGACTTCCGGCACACCGCCCACCGCAAACTGCCCACATTCTTCTCCCCTCTTCACCGAATACCGGCTACCGGCTACTGACTTCCGTCTTCCGACTTCCGGCACACCGCCCACCGCCCACATTCTTCTACATCCACCCCTTATCACGATACCAGGCAACCGTTTTTGCCGCCCCATCCTCAAGCGAGGTTTCAGCATGAAAACCAAGTTCCGCTGCCGCCCGGTCAGGAGAACAGACCCAGAAATCCTGAACAAGTTCATTGGCTTTGTCGCGATTGATCAGCGGCAGCGTTCCGGTTATGGCTCCGAATGCGCCAAGAATGGCGCCAAGCGCATACACCAGGGGCCTGGGAAGCGTAATTCTCATCAGTCGGCTGAACCCAATAGCCGGCTTTACGGCGGCAATGAGATTCTCCCACGAATACGGCCGTGGAGCGGCCAGGTAATATATCCGCCCTGCCGCCTTTTCCGCGCAGGCTGCGTCGATGATACCGGCGACAAGATCATCGACATAGATCATGCTGAAACGCTGCTTCGATGCATTGCCCGCGGAAACAAGCATGCCTTTCTGCATCATCTGAAAAATCTGCAGTATATCGCGGTCTCCCGGACCATATACCGCCGGTGGCCTGACAATGGTTACCGGTACGGAGCCCGCACTTTTCAGGCAGACCTCCTCGCCTCTGAGCTTGCTTCGGCCGTAAGCACTTACAGGCAAAGGGGTATCACCTTCCCGGACACCGACACGCCCCTCATGTGCCGGGCCCGCCGCAGCAAGAGACGATACCAGCAGAAAACGCTTCAGATCGGGATTGTGCCGCTTCACGGCATCAAGCATCTGCTGTACAGGATAGACATTGCCGGAATCAAAACCGGCTTCATCGGCAGCCTTGGTAACCCCGGCAAGATGAATGATACGCTGAACGCCGTCCACGGCCGCAGCAAGAGCTGCCCGGTCATGGTAGCCGCCGCGCACCACCGCTACTGATTCCGGAAAAAGACCTTCCGAAACGCTTTCGTTGCGAAGAAATACCCGGACAACGAAACCTTTTTCCTGCAGGGCTGCAACCAGCCGTTTTCCGATAAACCCGGTCGAACCGGTAACCAGCACTTTTTCTATACCCGCACCTTTACCCATATCGCATAATTAACATCTTTCCGGAATCATCCGTCGCCTTTAACAGTAAGGAAACAGATGCTTTAAAAAAACAATCAACCGTCGCCTTTAAAAAAAAACAAAATTTTTAATACATTTTGATTTCAGGGCGGAAAACGCCAGTTAAAAAATCGGTTGCCTTCGAGCGACATACCGTATAAATCAAGAAATTCCAGTACTCAAGAGAGCTGAAGTAAATGTGCATTCCTGTGGATAAACCGAAAGATCTGTTTAAGAAATGTTTTGATTTCACCCTGGCCGACGAAGTAAAGGCTCAGGGGATATACCCTTTTTTTCATCCTATCGATGAAACCGAAGGTCCGGTCGTCTCTTTCAACGGCCGCAAGCTGGTCATGGCCGGCTCCAACAACTACCTTGGCCTGACTTCCGATCCTCGAGTCAAGCAGGCATCGATCAATGCAATAAACAAATACGGCACCAGCTGCAGCGGATCGCGCTACATGACCGGCACCGTAAACCTGCACATTGAACTCGAAGAAAAACTTGCCGACTATTTCGAAAAAGAGCGTTGCCTGCTTTTCAGCACCGGCTATCAGACAGGTCAGGGCATTATACCAACCCTGGTGCAAAGAGGAGAATACATCGTTTCGGATCGCGATAACCATGCAAGCCTTGTAGCCGCCTCGATTATGGCGCAGGGCGGCGGAGCCAACCTTGTCCGCTATAATCACAACAACATGGAAGATCTGGAGCGGGTGCTTCAGAAAATTCCGGAATCAGCAGGCAGAATGATCGTCTCAGACGGCGTCTTCTCTGTTTCAGGTGAAATCGTCGATCTTCCGGCTCTCGTCGCGCTGGCAAAAAAATACAATGCCCGAACCGTTATCGATGATGCCCACGCCGTAGGTGTTATCGGAAAAGGCGGAAGAGGAACTCCCTCCGAATTCGGTCTCGTCGATGAGGTTGACCTCATCATGGGCACCTTCTCGAAAACATTCGGCTCTCTCGGCGGTTATGTGGTCGGCGACAGATCGGTCATAAACTATATCAAACATAACGCATCGTCGCTTATTTTCAGCGCTTCGCCCACCCCGGCAAGCGTTGCCGCAGTGCTTGCCACGCTCGACATTCTCCACCATGAACCCGAACTCATGGTACGCCTCGTCGCCAATACCGACTATGTGCGCCAGGGACTGCTCAAGGCAGGATTCAAGCTCATGCCGTCACGCACGGCAATCGTCACCGTGCTCATCAGCGACCAGATGAAAACACTGGTATTCTGGAAAAAACTGTTCGATGCAGGCGTGTACGTAAACGCCTTCATCCGTCCGGGCGTCATGCCTGGCCACGAAGCGCTCCGCACCAGCTTCATGGCCACCCACGAACGCCATCACCTCGACAAGGTCATCACCGAATTCTGCACGATCGGAAAAGAACTCGGCGTCATCTGAACATTTTTCGGAACGCCCGTACCCACATACCCGACTTGCGAATCCCCGGCAACAACCGGGGATTCGCGTTTCAACGCCCTGCCGAAGCAAAATAAAGGAAACGTCGCGCAGGCACCATTCTTTAAGCCGACAGAAATCGCATACCGTAATATGTTGCGCTTTTCTTTTTTTTTTTAATAGATTTACGGAATGCGTGAAAACATGAGGGACGACTGTTTTTGTTTTGAATTGAATAGCTGAATGTATTGTGTCGAAGATATATGCCTGACCAAAAAGAATCCTAACCATGTTCTTTATTAATTCGTAACAATGCAACCACACAAAAAAAAACCATGAAAACAAAACATGCGCAAGTGTACCCCCTTGTCCGTTTTGTGCTTTCAGCTTTCTGCCTGATGGCGCTGCTGGTGCCGCTCCCTTCTTATGGAGCAGATACCGGCACGGTAAAGGGCAAAATCACCGACAAAGCTGACGGGGAAGGCGTTTACGGAGCATCTGTAACCGTTGCCGGAACGACTATCGGTACCGCTACCGACATGAACGGCAACTACACGCTCAAAGGCGTTCCCGCAAAACAGAACAAAATAGCCGTCTCCATCGTCGGCTACGCTCCGTCAAGCCAGGTGGTAAGCGTAGGCTCAGGACAGACAGCCACCGCGAACTTCACGCTCGGCCAGACCACCATCATGGCTTCGGAAGTTATCGTCGGTGCAGCCCTCTACAAGCAGGATCGCCTTGACGTACCGACAACCACCAACGTTGTGTCGAAGGAAAAAATCAGGGAGGAGCCGAACCCCTCACTTGACAAGACCCTTGAAACCGTACCAGGCCTCAACATCAACCGTTCGAGCGGCTACAGCGCTTCCAGTGTGCAGATCCGCGGTTCCAACACCTTCCAGGGCGGAGGAATCGGCACCCGTGTTGCAGCTTTTTATGATGGTATTCCGCTCAGCACGCCTGAAACCGGCGGCATCGTGTGGACCAATATCAACATGAACTCGGCCGACAAGATCGAGGTCGTCAAGGGCGCATCGACAACATTGTACGGTTCCGGTGCGATGGGCGGCGTCGTTAACGTTTCCGGCCATCTGCCCGATAAATTCGAAGTGAAAGCTGGTGTAAGTGGCGGTTTTTACGATAAAACCCCGACCAGCGACAATAGCGAATACCGCAAGGAATACACCCCGTGGCTCTGGAACTCTTATGTCGGCATCGGCAACAAGAGCGGCAAGTGGAACTACAGCCTGCTTTACTCGCACAGCGAGGACGACGGCTACCGCGAAAACTCGCAGACACTCCTTAACGACGTCAAGCTGAAGGCGCGCTACGACATCGACGCCACGCAGTACCTGCTGCTTTCGGCATCCTACAGCGAAACAGAGGCCGGCTACGTCAGCACATGGCCGTATAACGTTACAGCTTCATTTGCAGGATTTCCCGTAGTACCTCCTGTAGTGACATTTATTCCTTACCCGGAAAGAGCGTATGATCTTGCCGACGATGTTTACACCGACGACACAGTCAAGAGGAAAGACATTCTTGCAGGTCTTACCTATGTTAACATGCTGAGTGACAAACTCACTCTTGAAGGAAAACTTTACTATACATACAATAAATACCGGATCGACTACAACCCGACCAATGCACTTCAGACATACGGCTTTATTCTCGACTCGCCATTCGGACCTTATCCATTCACGGTTTATGACAGATCTCCTGGAGAGTTCAATGAAAACCGTTCGACCCGTTACGGGGCCGGAGTTAAACTCGACTGGCGTGTTGCCGACAATCACCGACTGCTCTTCGGCGTAGACGGCAACATCGTTGATGTCGAGTCGACACAGTACTCTGCTGATCTTGTTGATGCTGGGGAATTCGGCAACATCCAGGAGAAAAACGCTGCGGTATTCCTGCAGGACGAGTGGAAAATCACCGATAGGCTCACAGCGCTGCTCTCTGCCAGATATGACTGGAGTGGTATTGATGCAGACCAGGTAACGTATAATAATGCGCTGACCCCGGCATATGATCCCACTACTCGTGATATCGAAAACGCCTCGGTCGACGCCATCAGTCCGCGTATCGCTCTCAACTACAAGGCCATGGACGACATGAGTTTCCGCGCATCGTGGGGTACAAGCTTCCGTGCGCCGACCCTCGCAGAACGGTTCGTGCGTGATGGAGGACTCTTTATGGGCAACCCGAACCCGGCGCTCGACAAGGAGACTATGACCGGTTACGAATTCGGCGTCTACAAGCAGTTCGGCGACAAAGTCTCTCTCGACATCGCGGCATATCTGAATAACTACGACAACCTGATCGAATCGAGAAATATCAATCCTATAGGGTTTCCAGTCATTTTCGAATACCAGAACATCGCGAAGGCGCGCATCTGGGGTATCGAAACCAGCCTGAACTATCGCCCAAACAACGACTGGAATTTCAGCCTCGGTTATGCCTACATGAATGCTAAGGATAAAAGCGGTGATGCCTCGTCACTTGCAGGAAAGGACAATCCCGATCCCGAGTGGCTGGCTTACCGTCCCGAGCACACCGGCTCGGCAAGCGTTAACTGGAAGGCCAACGACGACCTGACGCTGAACCTGACAGGAAGGTATGTGGGCAAGTACAAGGCCGTAAGCTCCTACCCGAACCCCGAGGGCGATAACTACCCCGGCAATTTCGTGGTGTTCAACCTTGGAGCGAAGTATCAGCTGACCGAGAACATCAGCACCACCCTGCTCTGCAAGAACATCGGCAATGTGCAGTATGAAGAAGCCGAATGGTTCCGCGCTCCGGGCAGAAGCTTCGTACTCGGTGTTGACCTGACCTACTGATCTGAAGCAGACAGGCGCATCGCGCAGTTCTTTTACAGGCCCCTCCCCGAGGGGCCTGTTTTATTTTCAGGGAAAAACGAAACAAAAAGGACAATCAAGGACAAATGGTGGGAATCCCTCTTTTGGGTGACGCCCTATGCTACGAAGCTGAAAAATAGGACTGACAGGACGAATAAAGCCCAAAACCCGAGGAGCAGGGCGTCCCTGTGTCCGACAAAACCATATCCCGGCTCATTGCCAGCATCTCAACTCCTCCCGCAGCAAAGCTGCGATACTCCCGCGAAACGAAGTGAGCGATACTCCTGCAAAGCGAAGCGAGCAATACTCCCGAGCACAACGTGCTCGATACTCCTGTCTTCCGACTCACCGCTACCTACTACCTACTACCTACTACCTACTACCTACTGCTCACCGCCCACGTTCTTCAACAATTGCCGTTAGTATTCATCGAAGGATTTTCTTACATTTCCCAATCCTGTAAAAACCACAATCACAGCACATCTTCGTTATCCTTATGCACGATAAAATCAGAATTGCCGCTATTGTCGGGATGGAGCAATGCAACCAGCGGGTTTGGCGTGAAGTCAGGGAAAAAATCGGCGCTCATGCTGAACTGACCCAATGGACCGATCAGGATCTGGAACATCAGAATCCCGAAGCAGCAGAAGCTATCCACAATGCCGACTGTATTTTCACCACCCTTATTCAGTTCAAGGGTCAGGCAGACTGGCTGCAGGAACAGATTGAACAATCTAAAGTTACAACGGTTTTTGCCTACGAGTCGATGCCGGAAGTCATGCAGATGACCAAAGTCGGCAATTACGTGGTGTCAGGCGACGGTAGCGGCATGCCCGATATCGTAAAAAAAGTAGCGAAAATGCTGGTGAAGGGACGCGACGAAGATGCGCTCTACGGCTACATGAAGCTGCTCAAGATCATGCGTACCATGTTGCCGCTGATCCCGAAAAAAGCGAAGGATTTCAAGAACTGGATGCAGGTGTACACCTACTGGATGCATCCCACGACCGATAACCTCGCCTCGATGTTCAACTACATCATGGCGGAATATTTTGAGGTCGGCGTCAAGGCCGAAAAAGTACAGGAAGTGCCCACCATGGGCTTCTACCATCCTGATGCACCCGAATACCTGAAAGATCTGCACCACTACGAAAAATGGCTGCAGAAACGCGACAGGAGCGCATCGAAAAAGCGCAACATCGCCATGCTCTTCTTCCGCAAGCACCTGCTGCAGGAGAAGGAATATATCGACAACACCATCCGCGCCATCGAAAAGAAGGGACTCAATCCCCTTCCGGTTTTCGTTATGGGCGTTGAAGGCCACGTCGCCGCCCGCGAATGGTTTACCCATGCAAACCCCGACATGCTCATCAACATGATGGGCTTCGGCTTTGTCGGCGGACCTGCAGGCGCAACGACACCGGGAGCCTCGGCGGCCGCCCGCGATGAAATTCTCGGCAAGATCAACGCGCCTTACGTTGTTTCGCAGCCGCTCTTTATCCAGGACTTCAATTCATGGAAATCACAGGGCGTCGTGCCGCTGCAGTCCGCAATGACCTACTCCCTGCCGGAAATGGACGGCGCAGTCTGCCCGGTAGTGCTTGGCGCCATCAAGGACGGACGTCTGCAGACCGTGCCCGACCGTCTGGAAAGGCTTTCAGGAATCGCGAAAAAATTCTCCGACCTCCGCACCCTTGCCAATAAGGACAAGAAGGTTGCGTTTGTGGTGTACGACTATCCTCCGGGCATGGGCAAAAAGGCCAGCGCCGCTCTGCTCGATGTCCCGAAAAGCCTCTATAAAATGCTCGAACGCCTGAAGGGCGAAGGGTACAATACCGGCGAACTGCCTGAGTCCCCCGAAGCGCTGCTTGCCATGCTCGACCGGGCAACCGACTACGAAATCCAGGCTCACGAACAGGACAACTTCTCGATCGACCGGGAAACCTACAACAGAATTACCAGCGACAGGGAGCGCGAACGCATCGAGGGCCGCTGGAGCGGTTTCCCCGGCGACATCGTCCCGGTAGGCACCGGGCAGCTCTTTATCGGCGGATTGCAGCTGGGCAACATCTTCATCGGCGTACAGCCTCGTCTCGGCATACAGGGCGATCCCATGAGGCTGCTCTTCGACAAGGAGAACACGCCGCACCATCAGTACATCGCCTTTTACCGCTGGATCAGCCGCGAGTTCGGAGCGAATGCCCTTGTGCACGTCGGCATGCACGGCACCGTTGAATGGATGCCGGGCCTGCAGCTCGGCGTTACCGGCGACTGCTGGTCCGATGCGCTGCTTGGCGAAGTTCCTCATTTCTATATCTATCCGATCAACAACCCGAGCGAAGCCAACATTGCAAAACGCCGTGGTTATGCAACCATGATTTCGCACAATATCCCGCCGCTTTCCAGAGCGGGTCTTTACAAGGAGCTTCCGGCCTTCAAGGAGATGCTGAACGACTACCGCGAACGTGGTCTGGAGAAAATAGTCGATATCGAAACCGAAGAAGCTATAATCGAAAAGGCACGGCAGCTCAATCTTACCGATGACTGTCCGCGCATCGAAAATGAACCGTTCACCAATTACATCAGCAGGCTCTACACCTACATGATGGAACTGGAAAGCCGTCTCATTTCGAACTCGCTGCATGTGTTCGGCCAGACTCCCCTGCCGGAAACCCAGGTAACCACCATCATGGAGTACCTCAAGGTACGAGGCAACGAAAAATCGCTGCCCTCCATCATTATGCACGCCATCGGCGAAAGCTCTGTCTATGGGGACTATGCCGCGCTTGCAACGAGAGCCCGCAAGGGAGAGGAAGCAGCAATGAAAGTGCGCGAAAAGATCGATGATCTCACCCGCGACTTTATCAATCAGACCGTTTTTGAAAAATCCAATCCGACCGCAGTCTTCAACGTGCTGACCGGCGGAGCGAAAGTGTCGCAGGAACTTGCCGAATCCATCAACGAATCGCTGAAAGAAGGTATTGCCATGAAGCTTGCGCTTCAGGACAACAGCAACGAGATGAACAGTTTCGTCCGTGCGCTTCGCGGAGAGTACCTGCCTTCAGGTCCGGGCGGCGACCTCGTGCGCGACGGGGCAGGAATTCTGCCGACCGGGCGCAACATCCATGCCATCGATCCGTGGCGCATCCCTTCGGAACTGGCGTTCAAGCGCGGCAAACAAATTGCCGAAACCATCATCAGGCGGCACTGCGAAGAGAACAACGGCGAATACCCCGAAACCATCGCGCAGGTACTGTGGGGTCTCGACACCATCAAGAGCAAGGGCGAAGCGGTTGCCGTCATCATCCACCTGATGGGCGCCGAACCAGCCTATGATGCCCAGGGCAAAATCAGCCACTATCAGCTCATACCCCTTGAAAGACTCGGCAGGCCAAGAATCGACGTGCTGATTCAGATCAGCTCGATCTTCCGCGATACCTTCGGCGTACTGGTCGATCATCTCGACAAACTGGTAAAGGATGCGGCAAGAGCCGTCGAACCGCATGAAATGAACCACATCAGAAAACATGTCGATGCGGCCATAAGCGAAGGCAGGGATTTCGAAAGCGCTACTTCACGACTCTTCACCCAGGCTCCAGGCGCCTACGGGTCACAGGTCGAGGAACTGGTAGAGGATTCCGCATGGGAATCGGAAGAAGATCTCGACAACATGTTCGTCAAGCGTACAGGTTTCGCTTATGGCGGCAACCGCTACGGCGACCAGCAGACCGATATTCTCAAAGGACTGCTCAGCACGGTTGATCGTGTAGTGCAGCAGGTTGACTCGGCGGAGTTCGGTATTTCAGATATCGACCGCTACTTCTCCTCTTCGGGCGCCCTGCAGCTTTCGGCCCGCCGCCGCAACCCGAAAGGCGATAACGTCAAACTGAACTATGTGGAGACCTTTACGGCAGATGTCAAAATCGACGACGCCGACAAAGCGCTGAAGGTGGAATTCCGCACCAAGCTGCTCAATCCGAAATGGTTTGAAACCATGCTCGAACAGGGCCACAGCGGTGCGACGGAAATCAGCAACCGCTTTACCTACATGCTGGGATGGGATGCCGTCACCAAAGGGGTTGACGACTGGGTTTACAAGGAAGCCGCCCAGACGTATGCTATGGATCCGAAAATGCGGGAACGCCTGATGAAAGTCAACCCGAAAGCCTTCAAAAATATCGTTGGCCGTATGCTCGAAGCAAGCGGACGAGGCATGTGGAGCGCAGACCCCGACATGATCGAGAAGCTTCAGGAGATCTATTCAGACCTTGAAGATCGTCTGGAAGGAATAGAGATCTGAACGGATACATACCCGCTTGAAGAAAAGGCATGGTGCAACCACACTGTGCCTTTTCTTTTTCAGCGTTCCGTTTGCTATATTGCATAAAACATGCTTATGCAGGCAGGCAAGTGTAACATATCGCGGAGTGTCTGGCGTTTTTTTGAGATTCTGCTCTTTTTTGTTATCTCGGTAGTTGGTTTCAATTTCTGTGCCAAGACGACAAATCTTAACGCCAAGCTGAAATCCCGCTCTCTTCTTCAGGGAACAGGCAACGGTTCCGTTTGGGTTCCTGAAAGCCATACGCTCTTTCAGGCTCCGCCTCAGATTGCCGCTCCCGATACCCATGAAAAGTTTCGAAACGGCAATGACCATATCCATTCGCTGTATATTCGGCATCACGGGCTCTCTTCCCTCAACATCGTTTATCCGCTTCCTTCGATCTTCACGGCTTTACCCCGAAATCTTTTCCAGCAAAATGCCATCCTGCTGATTTAAACATCAACCTTTGACAGCTTCCGTACGTATCGGTCCTCAGCGTATGAAGCCAATAGAACCCCGGCAAGCAGGCTTGCTGTGGAAAAGAGGCATGTTTTCCATTACGTTTTTTCTGAAAAACAGCCCTGTCAAAAAAAGGTTGACCCATGCATTTTGTTTTCCTTACCATGGAGGCCACCAACAACAGTGCCCTGAAAAGCGCTGCTGATGAACTGAATCGGAAATATCATCTCGGTCTTGAAGTTTCGCTGTTCAATCTTGGTCTCCTTCACGACGCTCCCCAATGGGAAAAACTGGAAAAAGCCTTCCGTTCGGCTGATTTTATTTTCGGCTCGATGCTCTTCAGCGAGGAAATCGTACGCCCTCTTGAACAGCTTCTTGAACATGCATCATCCCAGATCTGCATCATTACCAGTAATCCGGCCCTCCTCACCCGGACAAGAATAGGGAAATTCTCGCTCCGAAAATCGGGAAATGCAGAAAAAGAGTCCGGTATTTTCAGGCAATGGGCGGCAAAGCTGAAACCTAAAAACAGTCACGGCGAAAGCCAGAGACAGCTTGCCATTGCCCGCAATATCGGCAAAATCATGAAGTATATCCCCGGCAGAGCGCGGGATATACATACGTTCATCGCCGCGCACCAGTTCTGGCTGAACGGTTCCCAGGAAAATATGGAACGATTCCTCTGCCTTATAGCGGACCGTTATGTCCCGGGCTGGAAAGGAAAGCTCCCCCAGGAGGACCCTGTCTTTTATCCGGATGCCTCGCTCTGCCACCCTGAAGCTTCCGGGCCGTTTCTTTCAGCCGGAGCTTTCGATGCATGGCAAAGCAAACGGAAACCCTTGCTGAACAAGGGTCCGGTAGCCATTCTGGCCATGCGCTCGACAGTACTGAGCAAAAACATGCACCATCTCGATTACCTTGTCCGCGATCTGGAATCAAAAGGAATAAGCGCCTGTATCGCCTACTGCGGAGGCCTTGATTTTCGCCCGGTGCTCGACCGGTTTTTCGATCCCGAAAAACCAGGTTCCATGAAACCGGAACTCCTGATCAACGGCACCGGATTCTCTCTGGTAGGCGGACCGGCAGAAAATAAGGCCAAAGAGGCGATTGCGGCCCTGAAAAAACTCAATGTCCCCTGCTACAATCTCATTCCGCTCTCCTTTCAACCTGTCGAGCAGTGGCAAAACAACAGCCACGGCCTCACTCCGTTGCAGACCGCGCTTTGTGTAGCGGTACCTGAACTTGACGGCACCATAGAGCCTCATGTCTATGCCGGCACAGGCAATGACCGAACAATCCCGCTCGAACGTGAAATACGGGACATTACCGGCAGAATCGACCGTTTTCTCCGTCTGCGGGCAAAACCTGCCGCCGACAAAAAAATCGCCATAATCCTCTTTAATTTTCCGCCGAATCTCGGCAATGCAGGCACGGCCGCTTACCTCAACGTTTTTGAGAGCCTTATGCGCCTTCTTAAAGAAATGCAGCATGCCGGATATCATGTGGAACCGCCTGCAGATATTGAAGAACTCAAGGATCGCCTGCTTGAAGGCAACCGCCTGATTTACGGAACGGACGGCAATGTTGCCGCCCATCTCTCCACGGAAGAGTACCGAAAGCTCTTTCCGGCCTGCAGCGGCATCGAACCGTTCTGGGGAGACGCTCCCGGCGAAATCCTCACCGACCGCAACGGATTCCACGTTCTCGGCTGCTCATTCGGCAATATCTTTATAGGCCAGCAGCCATCTTTCGGTTACGAGCGTGACCCGATGCGTCTGCTGATGGCAAAGGATGCAGCACCGAATCACGCATTTGCGGCTTTTTACACCTGGCTTGAACACTGTTTCGACGCTGATGCGGTGCTGCATTTCGGTACGCACGGAGCGCTGGAGTTCATGCCCGGCAAACAAGCCGGACTCTCTTCGCTCTGCTGGCCGAAAAAACTGATCGGAACCCTTCCGAATTTCTACTGTTACTGCGTCAACAATCCAAGCGAAGGCGCAATAGCAAAACGCAGGGGATTTGCGACGCTTGTCAGCTATCTCTCGCCACCGCTCGAACAGGCCGGACTTTATAAAGGATTGCGGAAACTGAAGGAACTGCTTGCCTCGGCACTGAAACATCCGGACGGGGAGCTCATGCTTGAAATAGAAGCGCTGGCTGCCGAGCTTGAAATCAACACGAAAAAAGAGGAGGTATCCTCCGAAGAGTATCTTGCCGGACTCGGCAGCGAGCTCTATTTCATCGAAGAACGAATGATCCCGCTGGGCCTGCATATCATGGGTGAAGCCCCGTCGATAGAGAGCCTTGTCGATCACCTCGCGCTTCTCGTATCGCACAGCCGCCCGGAACTCGATAACCGTTCACTTCCCGAGATTATTTGCGGACACAAAAAACTGGATTATGCACGGCTTACCGACACTCTCGACAGCGACCGGACAGCCCTGCAGACATGGCAGGAGATCCTTGCCCTCACGCGGGAAGCTGTCAGAATTTTTACCGGACATCTTTCCACGTCCGGCATTAAAGGAAATCCGGGCATCCGGCAGCATCTCGAAAACAGCCTTCCGGTAAGAATTTCCGAAGCGGACAGCTATCTCCACAGCAAAGCCGGCGTCAAGAGCGGCGAACTGCAGAAACTCTGGACGTTCCTTAATGTCGTTCTGGGGAATCTCGCCGAAAACAACGAACTCCATGCCGTTCTGCAAGCCCTTGACGGGAAATACATTCCCCCGTCTCCTGGAAACGATCTTGTCCGTAATCCGGATATTGTCCCGACAGGAAGAAACATGCACAGTCTCGATCCCTACAGCATTCCATCCGCCTTTGCCCGCGAGGCCGGACGCCGCTCGGCAGAAGAACTGCTCGAACAGTACCGGCACAAGCATCAAGTCCTCCCCGAATCGATCGCCCTGATTCTCTGGGGAACCGACAACCTCAAAAGCGATGGCGAAGGAATTGCCCAGGCCCTTGCCCTGATGGGAGCACAACCCATGACCGACGAACTCGGCAAAACCAGCGATGTGCAACTCATCCCTCTTACCGAACTTGGCCGTCCGAGAATCGATGTCGTCATCACTATCAGCGGTATCTTCCGCGATCTGCTCGCCCCTCAGGTCAAACTGCTCGACAAAGCGGCAAGGATGGCGGCATCGGCAGACGAACCTTCCGACATGAACTTTGTCAGAAAACATGTATTGCTTGAAATGCAGGAAAAAAATTGCTCTTTTTCCGATGCCTCGAACAGAGTATTTTCCAACGCTCCGGGAAGCTATGGCGCGAACGTCAATCATCTGGTCGAAAGCAGTTCATGGGAAGAAGAACAGCAGCTTGCCGATGCCTTTGTCAATCGTAAAAGCTTTGCCGCCACCGAAAACGGCGATTGGAAAGAGTGCCCCGAAGCACTGCGTTCCGCCCTGCGAAATGTCACGTTGACTTTCCAGAATATCGACAGTTATGAAATCGGGATTTCGGATATTGATCATTATTATGAGTATCTTGGCGGAGTTTCAAAAACTGTAGAGCGCATCAGCGGATCGAAACCCGATATTCTCCTGGGCGACGTCAATGGATTCGGGACAAAACAGAAAATACGTCCTCTGGAGAAAATGGTGGCGCTTGAAGCCCGTACGAAACTGCTCAATCCGAGATGGTATGAAGCCATGCTGGAGCATGGTTATGAGGGCGTAAGGGAGATAGAATCGCACCTCAGCAACACCTACGGCTGGAGCGCCACGGCTTCTGCAGTCGGAGACTGGACCTATCAGCAGTTCAATGAAACGTTCCTGCAGGACCCTGCAATGCTCGAACGGCTTACGAAACTTAACGCTCATGCGGTAACCGCCATGACGAAGCGACTCCTGGAAGCCAATGCCAGAGGGTTCTGGAAAACCGATGAGAAAACCATTGAAGAACTGCGGCAACTGTATGAAGACCTCGAATCGAGAGTAGAGGGCATCGTCGACGTACAGGATTGAACGATATCAAGTAGTCAAAAAAGATCAACGTCTAACAAACCAAACATGAGCAGCTCCTCTTTCAACGCCGAAGAACACAAAAACATGCTTCGCTCGTATTTCAACGGCCAGGGCTTTCAGCGCTGGGCTTCGATTTACGGCGACGACAAACTCTCTACCGTACGCAATACCGTCCGTCAGGGCCATGCGGTTATGATGGACAAGGCGTTCAGCTGGCTGCAGCAGCTCAACCTTCCGAAAGGGGCCACAATACTCGATGCAGGTTGCGGAACCGGCCTGTTCAGCATCAGACTTGCCAAAGAGGGGTACAAAGTCAAGGCTGTTGATATTGCCTCACAGATGGTTGAAAAGGCAAAAGCCGACGCAACAATGCAGGGCGTCAATAACAATATCGACTTCGAGGTCAACACCATCGAGTCGGTCAAAGGCACCTACGACGCCGTTGTCTGTTTTGACGTACTCATTCACTACCCGTCGGAAGGATTCAGGCAGGCATTTTCCAACCTGAGCAGCCTGACCAGAGGATCGGTAATTTTCACCTATGCGCCATACAACAACATTCTTGCCTTTCAGCACTGGCTGGGCGGCTACTTTCCAAAAAAAGAACGCAGAACCACGATTCAGATGATCCGCGCCGAAGAGATGGAAAAAGCCATGACCGAAAACAGAATGGTTACCAGAAACAGTGAAAAAATCAGCTGGGGCTTCTATCACACCATGCTGATGAACACGGCGCGCCGCTGAATGGACAAAGAAACCCTATGACTATTTTATAAATAAATCGTAAATTAATTATTCGGGGATTTTTTATTGGGACAATGCCGGTTGATACTGTTTCACGAGAAGATCTCCTATTTCGTAAAAAACACACATATCTGGAGGGTGGATACCGATGAAAATACTGATGATTCAGCCTAATTATCATTCAGGTGGAGCTGAAATTGCCGGTAACTGGACGCCAAGCTGGGTTGCCTATATCGGTGGCGCCCTGAAACAGGCCGGGTTCGATCAAATACGTTTTGTTGACGCCATGGCCGACGACCTCCCGGATGATCAGATCGAGGAAATTATCCGGCAGAACAAACCGGATATTGTGATGGCAACCAATATCACGCCCTCCATTTTCAAGGCGCAGGATATCATGAAAATCGCCAAGAAGGTCGATCCGAAAATCAGGACGATCATGGGGGGAATTCACTCGACATTCATGTACCCGCAGGTACTGAGCGAAGCGCCCGAAACCGATTATGTCATTCGTGGGGAGGGTGAAGAAATTGCGGTAAACCTCGTAAAGCAGATTGCAGCGGGAACCGACAAAGAAAACCGTGCTGACATTACCGGTATTGCCTATATCGACAATGACGGCAAGGTATTTGCTACTCCGGCCCACCCTGTGATTGAAGACCTTGATACCCTGACTCCCGATTGGAGCCTGTACGACTGGAATAAGTACATCTATACGCCTCTCAACTGCCGCCTTGCAGTACCTAACTTTGCAAGAGGATGCCCTTTTACCTGTACCTTCTGCTCGCAATGGCAGTTCTGGCGCCGTTACCGCGCGCGCAGTCCGAAGCATTTTGTTGATGAAATCGAAATTCTGGTAAAGAAATACAATGTCGGTTTCTTTATTCTTGCCGATGAAGAACCAACCATCAACAAACAGAAGTTCGTCGCGCTCTGCCAGGAACTTATCGACCGCAAGCTCGGCGTTACCTGGGGTATCAACACCCGGGTTACGGACATCATGCGCGATGAAGATCTGCTGCCGTTTTTCCGCAAGGCCGGACTGGTGCATGTCTCGCTCGGCACCGAAGCGGCAAGCCAGATGAACCTGAACCGTTTCCGCAAGGAAACCACGATTGACGAGAATAAACTTGCCATCAAGCTGCTGCAGAAAAACGGAATCGTTGCCGAAGCGCAGTTCGTTATGGGGCTCGAACATGAAACACCGGAAACCATCGAGGAAACCTATCAGCTCTGCAAAGACTGGGATCCCGATATGGCGAACTGGACCATCTACACCCCGTGGCCGTTCTCGGATCTCTTCAAGGAGCTCGGCGACAAGGTGGAAGTGCGCGATTATTCCAAATATAACTTCGTATCGCCCATCATCAAGCCGGACAACATGGAGCGAGAGGATGTGCTCAAAGGCGTACTGAAATCCTATGCCCGCTTCTATGCGCGCAAAACATTCTTCGGCTATCCCTGGATCAAGGACCCGTATGTCCGCAAATACATGCTCGGATGTCTGAAAGCTTTCGCGCAAACCACCATCACCAAACGTTTCTACGATATCGATCGTGTGAAGACCAAGAACCGCAAGATCGAGATCGACCTTGGATTCGACAAGTCGAGAATCCTCACTCAGGACGAGGTGAAAAACCTGAAGGAACTGCGTCCGGAAATGGTTGCCGATATGAGTTTCGGTCTGAAGGAAGCCGGATACCAGCGCGAGCACGACGAACACGATTGGGATGCATTCGACGAAACCACCATCAAGGATCGTACCTCATCGACCGTACGAAACTGCTGATTGCAGCCTGCCGTATCATCAGAAAACAGAAAACCTCCGGAACCCCGGAGGTTTTCTGTTTTCATCTTCCATTGTCCTTACTTCACCTCGATCTCCTTGCCTTTTTTAGGCTCGGGCTCCTTTTTAGGAAGCGTAATTTTCAGAACCCCATTATCGTATGCGGCATCGATGTTTTCGGAATCCACGTTATCGCCTACCGTGAAGCTTCTGCTCATGCTTCCCCAGGTGCGTTCGATGCGGTGATAGCCTTTTTTCTTCTCCTCCTCCTCCTGCTTCCGCTCCGCACTTATGCACAAAACATCATCTTCCATGGAAACCTTGACATCTTCCTTTACGATGCCCGGCATATCGGCAGACACATAGATAGCCTTGTCATCCTCACTGATATCGACCTTGAAGGAAGGGGTAATCATTGAAGAAAAAAAAGGCGATACCTTGTCGTTAAAAACATCCTCCAACATCTTTAACGGGTCTCTTCCATATAGCTTTAATGACATAACTCGCTCTCCTTTTTAGAGTTCTATCAGAAGCAAAACCACAATAAAGACTAACGCACCTTAGCGGAGAAAAATTCCTGTACGCCAATCCCGCCGCAACGCCTCGACATACCCTTATTCCAATTCTATTTCCATAATGCACGTATAAACCAGTACCAGGCGACGAGGGAATGGATCGGAAGATTGTCGGCTGTGAGCAGTTTGCTGTGGGCGGGAAAAGGAGTATCGCTTCGCGGTAGAAGACGGAAGGGGCTGAGTTCTGAGTTCTGAGTGGAGATCGGAAGAACGTGCTGAGTGTTAAGGGTCAGGTCGAAGAGGCTGGATGGCTTGTTAGCTGATCAGCAGAAAAAGATTTTGGCTGTTTCGTTGTCTCGACATCCAGCTATCCAGCCAGGAGTTGAAAAAAAATAATTTTATGCCGCACGGAGCAAATGATACTCCTTTTTTCACTGGTTAATGCACAATCAGGCGATTGTGCATTAACCAGTGAAAAAAGTGATTATCCCTTCTTTTTCTTCTTGCCGACAGGACCCGCGCCACTCCCGATGCCGAGCAGATCTGCGATATTGGCATTCGGATCGATCACCGGCCTGATTGAAGGTTCAGCGCAGGTCATGATGGTGGTCACACCCGGCCCGTGACCGGCTTCGAGGCAGTCGCTGTGCACGACGATGCCGATGGAGACGGCGCCTTTGCGGTACGCCCTGCCGTACCGGTTGTCCTGATCCATGAGCGCAACGAAATCGCCGAAACGGATCCTGTCGATGCCGTACTCCCTGACGGTTTCGGGGTCGCTGGTCATGATATCGTAATCACCCTTGGCCACATGGGCGGATCCGATACCGGAACCCATGCAGACTGCCGGAACCACGGTAGTTACCGGAACTTCGAGCGTCCCGTCTCCGGCTTCGCGAATTTTCAGCTTTTTCAAAAGATCCGGATCGAGGTTGAAAAGCGTTATAGCGGGATATTCGGTCAGTTTCAAGCCCTGTCCTTTCGCCCTGATCATGATGGTATCGCTGTAAGTCATTTTTTCCTTGACCGAACGGGCAAATTCCACGATGAGATGTTCGGACCCTCCGTGGTGGCCGATAACCGTTCCGGTCTCCCCTTTCGCTTCTCCGGATGTTACGGCAGCGGTATTACCGACGCAAGAGTATAGCTGCAGACCAACATTGGGATGTTCGAATGGTTTATGTGTATCCGCGGTACAACTGACACCGGGCTCGACATGATCTCCTGCCCAGCCAAAAGCCGGATCGCCGACCTGCACATTGAGGGTGATACCGCCGATGGAAGGAAGCAGAAACGGATTCCCCTGATGATCGACCTCCCAGTTGCCCCGCGTTCTCGGATGACCGGGCTGGCATTGCAGGAGAAATTCAACAAGAGCGGATTCATTGGTTTTCAGCATGGTAAACAGCGTTTATTATATGGTTACATCAATCGTCCAGACCGGGACGATGGAAAGCCCTCGCCTCAGGAAAAACAGCCTCAACCGATTTCCGAAGACGATCGAGATGAAGCAGCAGCGGCAGTACGTCGTCTTCATACCGGGGATATGCCTGGTACACGAGCCCCCATGCCGCAAGAGAACGGTCGATGGCGATCAGTACCGTTTTTGCCGTACCCTCCGCAGCCTCTCCGGGAGGAGAGCCGGCGCCGGATGTCAGGCCGACTTCGATAGCCCGTACCAGTTTCGGATAGAGAAAATAGTGATATTGCCGGATTATTTCCCCGGCTTCTTCAGGAAGAAGCGGCCATGTACGATCGGAAGTCTTCCATTGATCGAGCAGTCCGGCATATTCGAGAGCTTTCAGGGAACATGGGTGCTCGCGAGCCGAACGATGAAAAGAGAAAAGCGCGTCGTCAGGCGATAACGGCCAGGCTTCGGATTGCAGGCTGATGCGATGCACGGCAGCGGAGAGTTCCCGCTGCATCCGCATCCAGAATTCCGCATTGAAAATATCGGGTTCGCCGGAAACGACCGTCGGCGGCTGTTGCTGCTCGATATGGTAATGACGGCACCGCGACGTAAAGGGGCATCGCTCGCACCACCGGTCGCAATACCGATCTATTTCCGGTATGAATCTTTTGGAAAGAGGCATGTTTTTACGTTTTAATATGGCACATCCCCCCCGAGTCAGACGGGAAAGCATTGATAACATACCGCCAGGAAGAAAAAATCCCTCCGGTGCCGTATTTTAAAAGCAACTGAATTATTTTTATAAAAACATATGCTTAACTTAAACGCTGTTAACCTATGAATACTTTTTTGCCGAATCCCGTATTGAAAACGCTTACGCATGAAAACACCCAAACCGTTCCTGACAGCTGCAGCCATCCAGCTTAAACACTATCTGAGACGCGCCGAACGCTCGTTCTGGCTCCCCTTTTCCGCGGCCTCACTTGTCATGATCTTTTCCATATTCACCATACTCAGCTCAGCACCCGGCACCTATATCGACGAACTCGGTTTTACCGGCGACGGCGATTACGTTGTCATCGAGGATGAATCCGAAATTAAAAAACCGTCTATAGACAAAAAAACCATACAACCCGGCGAATCGCTCTACAACATTCTCACTTCTAACGGCCTCACACCAAAGGATGTCGACGCCATAGCCAGGCAGCTAAAGGGAAGCTTTTCAATCCGCGGGTTCCGCCCCGGACAGAATTATGAAATAGAAAAAAACAGCGAAGGCCTTTTTCAGCGCTTCACCTATTTTCAGGACCGCGCAGTAACCATACATATAGAACGTGAAAGCGAAAGCGGCAACCTGAAGGTACGGCGCGACGCGAAGGAATATGAAACCCGCCTTGCCGCCATCGAAGGTTCCGTATCGAAAACCCTCTCTTCTGAACTCGCCAAAAAAGATCGTTCCGGGCTGATGCGCCCGACAAGAAAGCTGTTTGCCGGACGCCTCGATTTCAAGCGGGATATCAAACCCGGATCGGAATTCCGCCTGCTTTTCGAAGAGAAATGGCTTGACGACGAATTTATCAGCACCGGCAAAATCATTGCCGCCGAGATTTCGGTAAACAAAAAGAACTATACCGCATACCGGTACACCGACTCTAAAGGGAAAACCGGGTATTACGACGAAAAAGGAAATGCGCTCGAAGCACCAGAAAAAAGCGCACAGTTCGTTCAGCCCTGCAGTTATTCCCGAATCTCAAGCGGGTACGGCTACAGGGTTCATCCTATACGCAGAACGCGCCACTTCCATGGCGGAGTGGATATGGCCGCACGTTCCGGAACTCCGGTGAAAGCGGTCGCTGACGGAACCGTCATTTTCAGAGGCAGCAAAGGCGGAGCCGGCAACATGGTTACCCTGAAACATCCGGGAGGATACCACAGCCAGTATCTGCACCTGAGCCGATATGCCCCGAAAGCGGTCAACGGCAGCAGGGTAAGTCAGGGCGAGATTATCGGCTATGTTGGTTCGACAGGCAGCTCGACCGGTCCGCACCTTGATTTTCGTATGATCCATAACGGAAAGCCGGTCAATCCGCTTACGGCGCTTTCAGCTTCGAAACCGGAACAGGGACTTTCAAGGCAGGAAAAAAACAACCTGCTGGCAGAAATATCGGTACTGAAAACACAGCTTGACAACAACAGTATGCTGGCCGCAGGACCGACGAAAAAACATACTCAGGTAATGTAGACAGTAGAATGCTGGCGGTGAGGGGTGGGAATGTATGGGCACGGCATGACGTGCCCTACGAATCGATTCGTTTTCGCATTGTTTTTACTTCCGAACGCCGTTTCTTGATACCGAGACGCTTTTCCCTGGAACTCCGGGTAGGCCTGGTCGGCTTCCTTGTGACGGGCACATGCAGGGCCTGCTGCAGCAATTCCTGAAGGCGGCGCATCGCATCCTCCCTGTTCTTTTCCTGGCTGCGAAAACATTGCGCCTTGATGACGATGACCCCTTCCGAGGTAATGCGGCGGTCTTTCATCTGTAGCAGCCGCTCCCTGATCTCTTCGGGAAGTGAAGAGGCCGAAATATCGAACCGCAGATGCACGGCGGTTTCGACCTTGTTGACGTTCTGGCCACCAGCGCCTTGCGATCGCATGGGGCGCAGCTCAATCTCGCTCTCCGGTATCTGTATGGATGGTGAAATAAACAGCATCGGCCAAGGCACCTCCTCCCTGAAATGGTTATATATCCTGCAGCTCCAGAAGAGCCTGCCTCCACTCCCTGAAATGAACTGCCTTGATGCCGCATGATTCGGCGCACCGGCAGTTGTCTTCACGGTCATCGATCAGCACAAACTGTTTTGCGTTCTGTCCGGAACAGGAAAGCAGCTCATGAAACGCACCCGGTTCCCTCTTGAGATAACCGTGTTCAAACGAGAGCAAGTAACGTTCGGCGGTTCTCAGTACCGGCAAAATATTGAGGAGAGCGGTAAAATGGAGCGGATCCGTGTCGCTCATGATCCAGACCCGATGGCTCCGCATGATCTCTCGCACCGAATCCGGAGCCTCTTTTTTAGGGAAAAAAATATCCTGCCATGCCGTTTTCAGCTCCTGAATCGTCATGGGTCGGGTTTCCGGATCGCCGGCGATCGTTTCGAGATAGTCGATCGGAGCGATCGCGCCTTTATCGAACAGGTTTTTGAACTCACTCACGCAATACCGGCCATAGAGCTCCACAGCTCCGCTTTCGCCATGCCGTGATACATTCCTGCAGAAAACCATGAAATCGACATCGACAAGCACATTGCCGATATCAAGAAGAACGACGCTCATGAGCCATTCGGTTAAAGACCGTTTCGAAAATTAAAACGCAATTGTATTAATTTCTTGAGTAACATTCAGAAATTAAATAATATAAAATGCTGTAATGTTATAAGTTATTGAAATAAACTGCAACGTTCGATACTCCTGACTAACCATCCAACCCGATAAACATGGATTTTTCATCACTGCTTCAGCTTGGCGCTTCGGTCATCCGGGGAAACAGCGACAAAACCACGACCGGCATACCGCTCGACAAGCTTGGTTCCGCACTCTCCGGTCTGCTCGGAGGACAAACCGGAAAACCCGATTTAGGCGCCCTTCTTTCCGACCTTCAGACGAGCGGCCTGGGAGAGATCGCTGCTTCATGGCTCGGAAAAGGCGCGAATCATGCGATTTCACCCGATGCCATATCAGGCGTCATCGGCGCCGATAAACTCAGAAAGTTCGCTGCACAACTCGGCATTTCAGAAGAGAGCGCCAAAAATGCCGTTGCCGACGCACTGCCGGTCATGTTCGACAAGGCAAGCCCTGACGGCTCCCTGCTCGGCGATCTGGCCGGAAACTTCGGGGGTGTTAACGGAATACTCGACGCTGCAAAAAAACTGTTCTGAAAAATAGGGGCCTATGGGCGAACTCCTTCTCGAAAAAAAAGGTTCTTGCTGAGTCTCCCCGAGAAGCATCGATTCGTATGGACAGCAACCGCTCATACCGTTCGCTCTACCTCCGAGCATCGCAGGATTCTTCAACTTTTGCACAAGGCGTTCGGCAGAAAAAGTGCATGTTCAGGAAGGGGTAATCCATTGCCGCAACAGGTCGAGAGACTGATGCGCCAGAAGATCCGTAAAGCCCATTGCCATGGCAAGTTCCAACAGCATGAGCGGTGAAGGTGTGCAATTGGTACATAACGCAACCGTCCGCCATTCGGGGTCGAACTTGTTTTTGAAACGGTAAAGACCTTCATAATCGTACGCATGTTTGCAGCAGAACGCCAATGAAACCATAAACTGCTCCATCAGATTGAGCGGCTCTTCTGATGGCTGCATTGGCAGCAGAAAAGGTACTTCACCAAGACTCAACTCCTTCAAGCCTTCGCGTTCAAGGACTTCAAAAATACCGGCGACAAGGCATTCCATAATGTCTCCGGGAGCATTCCGGTGCCTCAGCATCAGCTCCGTATGCAGCGCCGCCGGGCCTCTCTCCGAGAGCGTCATCGCCGCAAGCCAATGACCGGAAAATGAGCGGAACACAAAGCTGCGACATGCCGTCGCAGGATCGTCCCTGAACAGGTGCAGAAGCTGGGGTTTCCCTGAGTGTATCGTCTCGCGCTGAAATTGCCCGAATAGCCGCCTGTTTGCATCATGCAAAGAAATCTCTTCTATAAATCCGTGTTTTTTCCCCCTGGAAAGCGAACCGGCAACGGCTTTTCCTTTGAGATGGGGTTTGCGCAAATCGAGAACAGCTTCCGCACCCGTTCTCAGCAGGCTGCAATTCGCGGATGAGAAATAGTCCCCTATCGCAGAAGGACATCCGCGAAAAACATATCCGTCAGGATATGAACAGGAGAGGTCTTCGTAAAGAATCTGCACTGAATACCCGTGAGGAATATCCGCGTAAGTAATCCATCGGGTTCGGGAAAACGGAAGGCTGATGTCACGGTAAACCGGGCGGACACGGTCTATCCGCTTCCAGCTTAGCGGAAGAAGTTCATGCATACAACTGTCTGGATCTCCTTGTACCTGGTAAACCGGAAGTTATGCAATTCCGGACTCATTGGATCTTCGGGCTCTCTCCTTTGGCTTCAACGGATTTTCCATCCCCTGAAAAGCTTCGGCGGCCTTGAAAACAAGTGACCCTGCGGTAAAAACCCCGAGTCCCACCACGGCGAGACCGGCAAGCCCATGCAGGAGAGGTGGTGCGACAGGAGCAAGCAGCGCTGCCCCTCCTGCAACTCCGACCGCTTTTTTCACCATATTCGCTGTATCATGTGGGCCCATTTCGACAATCTCCTTTTTTCCTGTTAGTAAATATCGAATTTCACAAGCTGGCCAGACCGGATAACCGACACTGGAACGAGCTGCCTCGGGACACATACCGGTCACCCATCAGAACATCTCCCTTTCTCTCTGTCGGCTCGTGAAGAGATAGTGAACATAATCTCTCTCAAACAGCAGCCACTTAATGCAATACCATGCGAACCATAACTGCCGCACTCTCCTGCGATCCGATACCATGATGCTTCCCGATATTTTTTTCCCGGAAACCTGTTTTTAAGAATGGAAACCGCTCAACCATAGACTCTCTGCAGCGCTTCGTCGATCAGTTTAGCTTGTGCTCGCATTTCCGGCTTCCTGTCGTCAGCGTCCGGCCATACTTTTCTCCGGCAACAAAGCCTTCAATAAAAACGATCTCGGCGAACTCTTCGAGCGTCATGCCCATATCGATTTCCTGACAGAGGTAATTCTCCATTTTATACGGCTTCATACTTTTGTTCATCTTTCTCACGTATGAAGTCCATGCCCCCTTGACCGCCTGCATCCATAAAATTCTTGACATGGCTTTTTTTTTAAGCATTTAGATATCGCACAAATGGCGTCTTGCGATTATCATCACATGATGACCGCATCAACCTGCAGGGCGCAGCCTTCTCCGACTGCCGGCGCCTTCCCGGCAACCGTAACGGGAACAGAAAACTCCGGAAGAGCTTTGCCGACACCAGCAGAAGGCCCGGCAATGAGGCCCCTTGTCGCCTGCAAAATTTTTCCGGCAAAGGGTGACACAACGGATGAAACCGCCACAAAACCAACCCCTGCGATAACGGCTCCGGCGACGGCAGGCAACAAAAAGGGCAGACAGACCACGGGGGCCATCATAGCCAGACCTTTTATTCCATCGGAGGGAACCTGAACTTGCAACGTATCTGATCCGGACATGGGTAGCATCATAATGTTAAATTGTGATGTAAAATTACAGGAAAACACCCAATGCCGAAGGCATAAGGTGCTTTCCTCATAGTTGACAGCTCTTATTTTTTTGGAGCGATTGCTGACGACAGGTTCTGTAATACCTGATTAATGGCATTCACAACATTATCGGCAAGCTCAATGGATGATTTGCCCAGCGGTTCGAAAACCGAAATAGCCGATTTAATGCCATTGGTAACCAGATCTACCTGCATTTGACCAATCTTTCCAACAGAATCCATCAGGTTGTTGACTGCGGTCGTGTACTCGTTTGATGTTTCGTTAGCCATCGCTGTAATGGTTTATGTTTTATAGAGATGTATTTAACCGAGCAAAAAACACACGCATACTCGTTCGCATCACTTAACCGGAAAACCCTGTATTTCCAACCCTTCTAATCCGGGAGATATTCAGGTTGCGCTTTTCATAAAAAGGCACTACCATCTCATGCAACACCGCAATGACTTCTTCCGGATGTTTTGAGGCATGCCGCCTGCTGCAACAAGGACGTCTTGCGCAGAATCTCTTTTATTTCCGACTTCATCTTCACAGGCACAACCCGCCGCCTACCATATCAGGAATGGTTAATTAGCGTCCAAACGGCCAAATCCCGAAACTGATATATTACAAATCTTATTACAAGCAACATATAAGAAACTGTTAAGCGTCTCTCTACCTCATTCACGAAGAACCCACTGCAAACACACTGCAACACTGGATTCTTCAAGAAAATAATGTATGTCCGACAGCCACTGGATCAGCTAAAAAGCTGATATGACATCAATATGATTTGATCATTTTTATAATATTTATAATAAAAATAATATATTTTTTTAAATTTGAAAGCCTGTATGCGAGGGGGCTCCGAGTGCGTTGCGCGGTTTGCCCCCCCTACTTGCTGTCCAAAAACAAGACGATGTGATTATGACCTTCAATAGGCTGCGTGGCGGTGAACAGAACGCGACTTTCAAAATCCGATTGCCTCTCGATACATCCGTAATTCCTGAGCCTGCAGCTCAAATCACATCTGTGGACTACTTTTCAAAGCCACCGCATGAAAAAAGAGATGCCGTCGGAGAGAGTTCACAAACGCATCTGAACAGCCCGAACGGCCGCTGCGGGTTTGCGACGGGAACTCAGGATAAAATCAACCAACCGAGGAGTAACGATATGACAATAGCTCAATCGAAAGCATTGTACGAGCGACTGCAGGCGGATGAAGTCTTCCGAAACAGGGTTCTGGCTGCCGATGGAATGGAGAAATGCATTGAACTCATTGAATCTTACGGCTTCAACTGCTCGAATGACGAGGTACAGATGGCGCTGAACAAGTACACAACAAATACGGCTTCCGACACCTCCGAGAACTTTACATTATGGGGCAACAGAATACCCCGATGAACGGATGCTCTTACAGCCTGAAGCTTGACTTACGGATACCGGGGGAGTTCTCCCGGCGATTCGGGCAAGGCAATCCCTATCAAGAAAATCAGGAAACGGTTCGACTCCCGAAGCAACATACCCTGCGACTTAATTCAGCAGTTAATACGACTACCAGAGAGCAGACAGAATGGCCGAAAAAAATACCCGAAATACAGAAACGACTCTCCATACTGATCTTGGAGCATCCCTGATACAGCTTGCCGCGGAAAAGAAAAACAAAAAAAAATGGCTGCTCATTCAGCCAAAAAGCTCTACGAGCATGATGGTCGATTCAGGAAGCGTCAGCATGCCCCTGAATCTGATCATGGTCGCCACACTTGCCGGAGAGCTCTTTGACGTAACGCTCATCGATGAACGTACCGGCGATCAGGTTCCTGAAGATTTCTCTGCCTATGACGTTGTAGCAGTCACCGTCCGAACGCTAAATGCATCCAGGGCCTACCGCATAGGCGACAGGGCTCTCGCCCAGAAGAAAATCGTAGTGCTCGGCGGCGTACACCCGACCATGATGCAGGAAGAGGCCTCCGGGCACTGCACCAGCGTGGTTTACGGCGAGGTGGAATCCGTATGGAACGACCTGGCCCGCGATATCCTGCAGGGCACCATGAAACCCCTCTATCGCGCGGACGAGCTGCAACCGATGACCGCTATGCAGGGACCGGATTTCAGTTACGCACTGAATTCCGGAAATGCGGATAAATACAGTTCGCGCATCCCTGTTTTGGCAACCAAGGGATGCCCCGTAGGATGCAATTTCTGCACCACGCCCACCATATACGGCAAAAGTTACCGGTACCGGGAAATCGATCTCGTGCTCGACGAAATGCAGTACCATCAGGAGCGACTTGGAAAAAAGAAAGCTACCTTTTCGTTCATGGACGACAACATCAGTTTCCGGCCCCAGTACTTTACCGAACTGCTTGAGGGCATGTCGAGAATCGACGCCCGCTGGAATGCGAATATATCCATGAATTTCCTGCATAAACCAGAGGTGGCGGAAATCGCCGGACGGTCTGGATGCGAGTTGATGAGCATCGGTTTCGAATCGCTCAACCCTGATACCCTGAAAAGCATGAACAAGGGGGCCAACCGCCTCCAGAACTATTCGACAGTTGTTGACAATCTCCACAGGAATGACATCGCAATCCAGGGATACTTCATGTTCGGCTTCGACGACGACAGCGAAAAAAGCTTTCAGGCAACCTATGACTTCATCATGCAGAACCGGATAGAGTTTCCGGTCTTCTCGCTTGTCACGCCGTTTCCGGGAACGCCATACTATGAAGAAATGAAACCAAGGATAAGGCACTTCGACTGGGACAAGTATGACACCTATCACTTCATGTTCGAACCACGGAAAATGCAGGGAGAAAAGCTGCTCGATAACTTCGTAAAACTTCAGAAAGAGGTCTATAAAGGAATGTCCATCATGAAGCGGATGCAGGGAAAACCTCTCAACTGGGTCTGGTTGGCCAACTTAAAAATGCATGCTTTCACCAGAAAACTGAAACCCGGCATGTATCTGTGAACATCGCGATGCGCGGTACCATCCCTTCCGGAACGTACAGCAGGATCTTTTCGAAAACAGTAATCATACTCTCACCACAATGCATACAGAATCGTTCAATTACACGACCATTTTCGCTCCGGTCGGTTTTTTTTTCGGAGGAATTCTTCTTGTCCTGCTGTTAAACAAATTTATCGGGAAACATTCCGGTGAGCAGAAATCCTGATGCATACCCAGTAACTACAGGCGCATACGCATTCATGAAAGTACATAACCATTCTTTCCAATAAAATTCAAGGTACCATTGGCTTCTTTCTCATGTTTTTTCGGCAGTAGTACAGCTCAACGGACAAAGAGAATATTCGTGGCCGGTGCGACAGGATATATCGGAAAATTCGTTACCCGCGAGATTGTTTCACGAAAACACGATGTGGTAAGCTTCGCCAGGGAGCGATCGGGAATAGACGGTGCCACTTCAGCCGCTCAAACACGCAGGCAGCTGGAAGGATCCGAGGTGCGCTTCGGCGACATCTGCAATATCGATTCCCTGATCGGATCGGGCATCCGCGGGGAACATTTCGATGCCGTGATTTCGTGCCTGACATCACGGACCGGAGGGGTAAAGGACTCCTGGATGATCGACTACCAGGCAAACCGCAACGTTCTCGATGCAGCAAAAGCTGCAGGAGCGAAACAGTTCGTTCTTCTGTCGGCGATCTGCGTTCAGAAACCTATGCTTGAGTTCCAGAGGGCCAAGCTGAAATTCGAAAAGGAACTCATGGATTCGGGTATGACCTACTCCATCGTACGGCCTACGGCGTTTTTCAAATCTCTCGCCGGACAGGTGGATGCCCTGAAAAATGGAAAGCCTTATGTGATGTTCGGAAATGGAGAACTGACCTCGTGCAAACCGATCAGCGAAGCCGACCTTGCGCGCTTCATGGCCGACTGCCTTGAAGACCCGACAAAAAGAAACAAAATCCTTCCCGTAGGCGGACCCGGCGAACCTGTCTCTGCGAAAGCACAGGGGGAAATGCTTTTTGAACTGCTTGGAAAGAAACCGAAGTTCAGAAAAATTCCGATCAGTATTTTCGACCTGACCATTCCGGTGCTGAGCGGACTTTCGAAGCTGTTTCCGATGCTGGAAGACAAGGCGGAATTCGCCAGAATAGGAAAGTATTATGCTTCGGAGTCAATGCTGTCGCTCGATCCGGAAACGGAAACATACGATAGTGCGGCGACCCCTTCCTTCGGGAACGACTCGCTCAAGGATTTTTATGCGCGGATACTTAAAGAAGGATGTGCAGGTCAGGAACTGGGTGCCCATTCGATATTTCATTAACAGAACTCAGGATCTCGCGAGAGCAGTCATGTCAATAACAGAAAAAGCGACAACGGTCAGACCGATCGGGTTTATAGGCAAAATCAAAGCCCATATCGAAATTCTCGATCCCGTCACCTGGATCAGCGTGTTTCCCTGCCTGACCGGTGGAGCGATGGCGTCGGGAGCCATGCAGGGAAATGTGCACGACTACCTGCTCCTTTTTGCGCTGTTTCTGATCTACGGCCCTCTCGGCACGGGGTTCAGCCAGTCGGTAAACGATTATTTCGATCTCGAACTCGATCGTATCAGCGAGCCCACCCGACCGATCCCTTCAGGACGGTTGACCAAACAGGAGGCGCTCTGGAACTGGAGCATCGTTCTTGCCATCGCAGTGCTTCTCGGCTCATGGCTCAGCCTGCACATCGGCGGTCAGCGAGGCTGGATCATCGCACTTTCCCTCTTCACCGGCCTTTCGCTCGGCTATATTTATTCGGCCCCCCCGCTCAAGCTGAAAAAAAATATTCTTCTCTCGGCACCTGCGGTCGGCATTTCCTATGGAGTCATTACCTGGATCTCGGCCAACGCCTTCTTCAGCGAAATAAGACCCGAGGCGTTATGGATGGCCGGACTCAACTTCTTTATGGCAACAGCACTCATAATCATGAATGATTTCAAGTCCCAGGAAGGAGATGCGAAAGGGGGAATGAAGTCGCTGGCCGTGATGATCGGCCCGAAAAACACGTTCCTCGTCGCCTTCACCATCGTCGATCTGGTATTTGCCGTATTCGCATGGCTCGCATGGAGCTGGGGTTTTCATTTGCTGATGTACTTCCTGCTGATAACATTGCTTGTCGATATTGTCATCCAGGTGATGCTCTACCGGGATCCGCACAAAGGCCTTTACTTCATGCAGAACGCCGTTGATGACGGATTCGGGCACACGATCGGCAAAAGCGAAATACACGAGCACAACGCCTTCCTTCGCTTTCAGGTGGTCAACAACATCCTGTTCCTCGTCAACCAGTTTATCGCAGCCGGACTGATCGGCATGAAATACATGCAATAGTCGCTCCAGAGCAAGCCATCAAAGAAACGATACTGTGCCGTTGAGAATTCCTCCGGGACATCCTGAATCGAAGCTTCGGTTTCCTGTTACAGATTTTTATGAAAAAATCGTAGCTTTTTCTTACAAAATCTTACTAATATCAAAACCTTTCCATGAAAGACTTCCGGTTTTCACGGAAAGGCATCTGGATCGGCTGTAACGACGCGGGCTGCATCCTGACCCGCAAACGATATTCTTCAAGGCGATGCACAAGAAACAAATTCCATCCGGCAACAATGAGAGTGAGATCGGCGCATTGCTGGAATCCCTTCCCGATGCCGTTTTTATCATCGATGCCGAAGGAATGGTACGCAACACAAACGCCTTGTTTGCCTCCCGGTTCGACAGAAGCCCGCAGGAGTGCATCGGCGAAAACATCACTTATCTGCTCTCGGATGTGCTCGGCTTTCCGGAACTCGCACTCCATATCACACAAAAAGCAACCGAGGTTTTTCATACCGGAGAGCGTCTGACGATCGATGATGAACGGGACTCTTTCAGAGTCGTCATCAATCCCGTCAGGTCAAAAGAAAAAACCGTCACGACATTATTGGTAAGCATCGAAAATGTTTCGAGGCAAAAACATGTCGAAGAGGAGCTTCAAAAAGAACGGGCACTGAAAACCGCCCTGCTTGAAGCCATGCCGGGCTGCGCCATCATTCTGAATGCCGAAGGAAAACTGATCGTCTGGAACCAGTACGCCCACGACATTATCTTCGGCAAAACAGGCGACATCACCGGGAACATCGATCCGATAGAAACCATCTGCGCCGATCACATTTTTCCCGTTAAAAAAAAGTTCCTTAACATCCTGAATTCCGGCTCCGAGGACAGCAGCGAAGTGAAAATCTGCCCGCCGGGAAGCCCTGGCCCCTTGTGGCTGGCTACCAGAGGAAGAAGGGTCATCATCGATGGAGAACCTTGTGTCGTTGCTGTAGGCATCGATATCAGCAAACAAAAACAGCTTGAAGAGGATCTTGTCGAGAGCAAGATGCGCTTCAGCTATGCCCTCGATGCCGCACACTCGGGAATCTGGGAATGGGACATCGAAACAGACCGCCTGAGCTGGTCGGAACAGGTATGGGGATTGTACGGTTTGCAGGTGGAAAGTGTGCCGTTGAACCATCAGCTCTGTGTGGATACCATCCATCCTGAAGACAGGGATACGGCATCCGGGATCCTAAAGGAGGCTGTCAGAAACCAGAACCCGGCGTCTGTCGAATACCGGGTCTGCCATCCCGACGGCTCCATCCACTGGCTTACGTCACGCGGCATGCCCCTGCACAACGATGAGGGCAAGGTAATCCGTTATATCGGCACCATCATCGACATAACGGATCGCAAGCAGATAGAACTCGAACTCCTTGAGAGCAAAAGCCTGCTCAACCAGGCGCTCGAAGCCGCGCAAGCAGGCGTCTGGGAATGGGATCTGCAAACCAACGAGAATATCTGGTCTGAGGAGATCTGGCCGCTCTACGGACTGCATAAAGACGATAGAAAACCCTCTTTTCAGCTTTGGGCCGACACCATCCTTCCTGAAGATCGTGAGATGGCCACCAACGGTGTCACCGACGCCGCCGAACACCGCAAAGAACTCAATATCCAATATCGGGTCATGCACTCCGACGGCTCGACACACTGGTTGATGTCGCGCGGCAAACCGATATGTGACTTGAACGGCAAAATTACCCGTTACATCGGGACGACTATCGATGTCACCGAAAGCAAACTGGTTGAAATTGAGCTCAGCCAGAGCAAGACACGTCTCAACCAGGCTCTCGAGGCTACGAATGCCGGTATATGGGAATGGAACGTCAAGTCCGATCAGGTGTTCTGGTCAGACCGGGTCTGGAGCCTTTACGGGATGGAGCCAAACAGCATGAAATCCTCCCACAAGCTCTGCGAAACCAACGTCCACCCTGAAGACAGGGATTTTACATTCGAGACTGTCATGCAGGCGGCTCTCAATGAATCGGAAATCAATGTTGAATACCGTGTGAGCCACATAGATGGTTCGATTCACTGGCTCATGTGCAGGGGGATGCCCCTGCGTGAGAAGCAAGGAGAGGTATCCTGCTATATCGGTACCGTGATCGACATCACGGTACGTAAAAACACGGACCTCGCCCTTGCCGAGAGTGAATCGAAATTCCGGAGCATTTTCGACCATGCCCCTGCAGCCATTGGCATCTGGGACCTTCAGGATGGCCGTCTGATCAACGTCAATACCTCCTGGCTGCATCTTTTCGGATTCACCCGCCAGGAAGCCATTGAACGCCCTATCACGGACCACTCCCTCTATGTGGAGCTGGATGAGTGGAAACAGATCGTCTCGGTACTTAAAAACCATGGTCGGCTTTTTAACCATCCCGTAAAACTGCGGAAAAAAAACGGAGAACAGCTCAACGTCCTTTATTCCGCGGAATTCATAAATCTGAAAGACCGTTCGATCCTGCTCGTCATGATGACGGACATCACACTGCAGGAACTGCAGCAGAAAAGCATCAACCAGCTTGAAGAGGCAGTCACCGAACGTACCGAACAGTTGCAGCTCGAAATTGAACGCCTCGAACGGTTCATAAGCATGGTTTCTCACGAATACCGCACACCACTGGCAATTATACGGGGAAATCTCGACCTTATCGAAGTGAAGAACCAGAGCGGCAACAGGCTCGTCAAAACAGAAATAAACAAAATCCACAGAGCCATCGACCGCCTTGTCGAGGTCATGGAGGTTTCCATGCGCGAGAGTCGCATGATCGAAACCCAGGGAATATCGGAAAAAAACCATGTCGAGATTGCCCCGCTTATCTACTCGCAGATAACTTCGTTCAAAAACATGTGGCCGGATGTGGACATCCGTTTCTCCGAACGCCTTGACGAGAGCAGAATAATCGGCGAGCCATCGCAGCTCAAGCTGGCGATATACAACCTTGTCGATAATGCGCGGAAATATTCTACCCCTGGCACCCCCATCGCCGTCGATTGCCGGAAAAAAGCTGACGAAGTCATCATCACAATACGCAATCGGGGGAGATCGATCTCCAAGGAGGAATGCGAAACACTTTTCGACAAGTATCAGCGCGGCAGAAACTCCATGAACACCAGCGGAGCCGGACTCGGATTATGGCTGGTGAAAAAAATTATCGAACAGCATAACGGAAACGTAACGCTCAGAGGATTCCCCTCCGGTGTCGAGGCAACCGTTCGTCTCCCTGTTGCCGGTGATACCGGCCTTAACACGAACGATAGCAACACGCAGGAAACTCTTGACCATCATCTGGACATCGCCGGGTAAAACGTATATTGAGGCCTGTTTACAACCATAAAAATTCATGCCGTGGCAATGTCGGAGAAGCAAATCATCATTGTTGAAGACGACCGGGATTTCCGTGAGAGTATTATGGAGTATCTGGTACTTGCGGGGTTTGATGTCACGGGAGTCGCTTCAGCCCTGGAATTCTATCAGAAAATCGCTCAGGATCGTTTTCTCCTGGTGATTCTCGATATAGCACTGCCGGACCAGGATGGCCTTGTGCTTGCTGAATACGTCCGTAAAAACACTGATATGCGCATTATAATGCTGACTGCGCAATCATCCCAGAAAAGCAAAATCGTCGCTTATGAGTCCGGAGCGGATCTCTACCTGACGAAACCGGTTGATTTCCCTGAATTGCTCGCATCTATCACCAGTATTCTGGGGCGCCTCAGCAACTCGCACTCCGGCGAACAGGGTGAGGAAAGGACAGAATACGAGTCTAACCAGGAAGTCAAGCCCTGGGAGCTGTCAAGAAAGGAGTGGGCTCTCTTTACGCCGGATGGGGATAAAATAATTCTGACGGCAAAGGAATTCGATTTCATTGAAAAGCTGGCCTCGTGCCCTCTGAGAGTGATTGATCGAGAGGAACTTCTGAAAGCCCTCGATTACGAAAATACCGCATCAGGTAACCGCTCGCTTGACGCGCTTGTACATCGCATGAGAAGAAAAAAAGAAATCAGCGAACTCTATATCCCCATAAAAACCTCACACGGCTCAGGATACAGTTTTTCCGCGCCGATCATCATAGCATAAGGGTATCTCGAAAAAGTTATTCCGCACCCGGATTGCTGCGTTGGTCGGTGCTCGAAATCCTCATCCCGAAAGCTTTCGGGACTCCGGTTTCTTCGCTCCGTCCGCCTTGCTCTCCGGGTGCTCACGAAACTTTTTCGAGATACCCATAAGTCTCCGGCTCTCTGGCCGACGGTATTTTCACCTGACCCGAAACAAAAAAATACCCGAGGGTTCTACATCTGCAGAAATGGAGAACCCTCAGGTATTTCAGGTATAAACTCCTCAAATTCCAGGGAGTCAGAAACACATCCTTACTTGATTCCCCAGAGCTTGATCTTGAAGTCGTCGCTGCCGCTGGCGATGATACGGCCATCAGATGATATATCGACAGACTGCACCTCATGCGTGTGACCCCGGTAGGTGTGCAGGAGCGCGCCGCTTTTAACATCCCAAAGCCTGACCGATTCATCGTTGGCCGCGCTGGCGACTGCCGAACCGTCGGGGTTGAAGCATACACTGCGAACACCGTCCTCATGACCGATGAGCACTTTCAGGATTTCGCCTGTGGCCGCATCGAGAATTTTCACCTTCGCATCGCGTCCGCAGAAAGCGATGCGGCTGTCGTCGGGACTGAAAACAACGGCGTGGGAGAGGGTATCGCCGGTCTGATAGTTTGCGATATTTCTTCCGGATTCCACATCCCATATTTTAATGACCGGCTCTTCGCCGCAACTTGCGATCTTTTTGCCGTCGTGACTCCAGGCAAGGCATTCGATATACGATTTATGTCCGAGAAAACGAGCAGTTTCCCTTCCGGTCTCCACATCCCAGAGTCGGATGGTGGTGTCCCTTGAACAGCTTGCAAGCACCCTGCTGTCGGGGCTGAAAGCAACCATGCGCACCGCAGTATCGTGCCCTTTGCATACATGAACACAATTTCCGGTCGCGGGATCCCAGATTCTGACCGTACTGTCGGTACTGCCGCTGGCCAGCCTTCTGCCGTCACGACTGTAATCGATACACTCCACCCATGTTTCGTGGCCTTTCATGGTATGAAGGGGTTTGCCTGTCGCCACGTCCCAGAGCATCACCAGTTCATCGAACCCGCCGCTTACCAGTTTTGTGCCGTCTGCGTTGAACTTAACCCCGAGCACCCTGTCCTGATGGCCTTCCATGGTCTTGATGAGATTGACATCCTCCTGCACTTTCGGACGTTTCAGCTCGACTTCCTTTTTACCGAATACTTTTGATAAGAACCCCATGATTGTTAATCCTGTTTGAAATATGAGATATAGCTTATCCCCTAATTTAAGAAAAAATTATAACCTTCCCCGAAGATCAGGTAAAGGTACAAAAAAGAGCGGCAAGGTTGCCCACAACCCACTGTCCACAACCCACTGTCCACTCTCCACTCTCCATTATCCCCTCTCCATTACCCATTATCCATTACCCATTATCCTCCTTCCTCCTGCCTGCAAATTTATAATGCCTCCCTTTCCATTGCGGCCCTTTTCCGAACCGGGTAATAGCAAAAGAGTTCAGCGCAATTGCAACAAGCGCCAACTGGGAAAGCGCGTGTAAAAGCGCAAAACCTGCCGGTTGATGGAACCTGCCGGCAATAAGCAGCCTGCAGAGGAGAGCTGTCGCGATCTGCAGAAGCGGCAGAAAAAAGAGGGATGCGCTGAAGTCGCCCAACAGGAGAGCTGCCGAAAGGAAACCGTAAGGAAGTACGTGAAAAGCGAGGGTCAGAACCACAAGAGCAAACAATCCGAAGGAACGATAACCGAGTCCGGCAAAGAGGTTTTTCGAAAAACCCCGGATGATTTCGCCGGGCGAGCGGTACATCCTGCAGCTCAGAGCATCGACGCCATTGTAAACAGCGACGCGGCCACCCGCTTTTTTCACCTCCCTGCAGAGCCAGACATCCTCGACTATAGCTGTTTTCACGGCATGGTGCCCACCGATATTCCGGTAGATCTCCCGCCGGAAAAGCATGAACTGGCCAATAGCCGAACAGAAAACGCTCTTTGGCGATGTGCGCACAAAACGGAGCGGCAGATAGCACATGAGAATAAAGTAAACCAATGGAATAACCAGTTTTTCCAGGAATCCCCCCATCTCCTGATAGGGGGTAAGGGTGAGCATATCCGCTTTGGAGGCGTACAGGGCTGCAACCGAACGACTGATCACTGCCGGTTTGTGAAGGGTATCGGCATCGGTGAAAAGCAGAAGCTCGCCGCTGCCGAGATCGCCAAGCTGACGGCAGGCCCATGCTTTGCCGTGCCATCCTTCGGGAAGCGGTTCCCCCTGTACAATTCGAAGCCGCGAACCTGAAGAGGCTTCAAGACGCCGAAGAATCTCCAGCGTACGGTCTTCCGAACTGTCGTCCAGCACAACCACTTCGTACCGGGGATAGTCCTGTGCAAGCAGAGACAGCACACATGCTTCGATGACATGCTCTTCGTTTCTGGCCGGAACCAGAACGGAAACGTACGGCCTGTCGCCGGAATCGTCGGACGAATCGGGAAGGGAGTGAAGTTCGGCGAGGTTGAAAAGCAGAATACCGGTAAAAACCAGCAGCGACAGTAAAACAATAACCTGATAAGAGAGAAGCAGCATGATGAATCATAAAAAAAGGCTGCCGTTCAAGCAAAGGCAGCCCTTGTTCTCATAAAAGCCGGAAAACCGTCTCAGTCGATCAGTTTATTGATATCGTACTCGAAAATGCCTTCTGCACCGGCGCGTTTCAGCTCGGGAATAAGCTTGCGGACGATTTTTTCGGTCACGATCACCTCGAGCGCAACCCAGCCCTCATCGGCAAGATGCGAAACGGTCGGCTGGCGAAGTGCCGGAATAATGGAAAGAACGGCATCGAGCGAGGCCTTCGGGGTGTTCATCTTCAGTCCGACTTTTCCCTGGGCGTTGATGGCTCCCTGCAGCAGCATGGCCATGCTCTCGATCTTCTCCCGCTTCCACGGATCATTCCAGGACGCCTTGTTGGCAATGAGTTTTGTATTCGACTCAAGGATGGTATCGACAATCCTGAGCTTGTTGGCCCTGAGCGACGAACCGGTTTCGGTTACCTCGACAATGGCATCGGCGAGATCGGGAGGTTTCACTTCGGTAGCGCCCCAACTGAACTCAACCGAGGCGTTGACGCCGTGCTTTGCCAGATATTTTTTTGTGATGTTGACGACTTCCGTTGCGATGTGCTTCCCTTCAAGATCCTTTACCGAATTGATCGACGAGCTTTCAGGAACGGCAAGCACCCAGCGTACGGGACGCATGGATGCTTTTGAATAAACCAGATCGGCAACCTCCACCACTTCGGCGTCGGTCTCGATAATCCAGTCCTTGCCGGTCAGACCGACATCGAAAGCGCCGAGTTCCACATAATGAGCCATTTCCTGTGCTCGAATAAGGATGGCTTCAAGCTCATCATCATCTATAGATGGAAAATAAGAACGGCTTTGAACGGAAAAATGAAAGCCTGCATGTGCGAAAAGATCAAGGGTGGAATCCTGCAGACTGCCTTTCGGCAAACCAAGCTTCAGTACGGGATTACTCATATCGGAAATAAGCGATTGTAATTAACGTTGGAGTTCCTTTAGTTGAAACTCACCATGCATAAACACACCATAAGGATATCTGCCGTCGATCCAGGTACCAAGATTGATATATCGGCTTTTACCGTTCGCAAGCGGATGCACCCCTTTTGCATGATTGTGTCCGCAAACAAAATAATCAAATTCTCTTTCTGCGGCCATCGATTCTGCATAATTTAACAAACGATTCGATTCCTTTGGAATATCGACCGGTTTATGATGACGGCTCAGGTAGGAGAGTCGCTTCATAAGGGCTAAGGCCAGATCGGCATGAAAGGCGGTCAACAGGGCGAGATTGAATCGATTCCTGACAAAACGCGCAAAAAACTTGTACCCGAGGTCGCCTTCTCCCAGTCCGTCGCCATGCGCATAAAGGAACTTCCGACCGGCATATTCGAAACTGTTCATCCCGTAACGGGTACGGATCCCGAGTTCGCGTTCGAAAAAGCTGCCAAGATAAAAATCATGGTTTCCCGCCACATAGAACACTTCGACATCGCTGCGCACAAGATCTGAAAGAAGACAGATCAATCTGCTGAACCCTTTCGGAATGACATGGCGAAACTCCATCCAGTAATCAAGAATATCTCCGAGCATGTAGAGCGAACTCCCGTCCTGCTTTATCCGGGTAAAAAGCCGTTCGAGCCCATCGAGTTTCAGGCGCTCCTCTTCCTCGCTCTGAAGCCCGAAGTGTATATCGCTGATAAAGTAGATCCCGTGTTTATTCTTATTACTGACGGCCATGTATCATAAGAACTGTGCGGCAAGAACAACCGCTGCAGGAATGGTAAGATTATCAACCTCTTTGGGGCTCATCCCCTCGACTGCCGTTGCAATCAGAGCTATCAGCAGAATTTTTCCGGCATCGAAAGTCTCCGGAACGATCAAGGAAACAAAAAACAATCCGGCAGCCGCGCTTCCGACAAGAAACGCAAGACTGCCTTCAACACTCTTGTCGCTGAGAATCCGGTATTTCATTTTTCCGTAACGGGTGCCGATTACAGGAGCAAGGCCGTCGCCCCACCCAAGCATGGCCATGGCCAGAACCCCTTCGAAAGTCTTGTAGTAGAGTGTCCCGCAAAGCATGGCAACCAGCACAAAATAGAGCGTTCCTTTGAGCAATTCCCGTTTATCGCCGGTACGGGTCATGGTCTTTACCGCCTGATCGTCGTCAGCGGCAAACAGTCCTTTCTGGATCAGAAGAATGGTCCAGACAGCGAAAACAGTAATATTCAGATACTGCGACCAGTGGCCGTCGATAAAAAGAGACAGAAAAACGATTGCCGAACCGGCACAGATATGGGTTATTTTTCTGCTGATGTCTCGAGGCAAGCCGTGGTTGGTCACCAGATAGTCCATAAGGGGAGGAACGCTGAACACATAGACAAAGGTCAGCAGAGTAACCAGCGCATTATGCCAGACAACTGGAAGAGAAAAGAAGGTAGCCTGAAGCATGATCATGGGACATCAGTGATTAAGGTTTATGAAAGTTCGTCTCACTGTATTAAAAGAAAAGAACAGCACAATCGATCCATCAACTTTCAGGGATGCGGCAATAACTTCCCTTCCATCAGCATCATCCGGCCCTTTTCGACCGAGAGGATGCCTTGTAACTCCTCTCACATGTATTTCGCGCCGATCATACCGGCCACAATCAGGTTGTTCAGAAGAAAGAGAATATTGTTGGCGACCTGATATCGGAGAAAGGCATTGTGCTCCTGCACCTCGCTTTTCCCTATCGCATTGCCGAATCCGTCCTCGACGGTGCCTTTCATGAAGGATATACTGCTTTTCGGATCGCGCAGCAACTGTATCTGAATGACGATGTTCAACGCAAGACCTATCAGCACCAGCACGATCGCTACCGTGAACCCCCAGCTCCAGGCGAGCCAGGCAAGCACGGCAAACACAAGGTCAATGATGATAAACGAAACCAGAAACGTATTTCTGGACCCGATCATGACCGCCAGAGATTTAAGCCCGCCCTCCTTGTCTCCTTCGACAGACTTGAAATCGTTCATGATGATGAGCGCTATGGCCATGAAGAAGTTCAGGCCTGCAAGCCAGATCACTTCGGGACGTATTTCGCTGAACAGGGCATTAGCCGATAAAAACGTAACGAAACTGTACGAAAACCCTACCGCCGGAGCGGAAGTAACGATATTTTTCTTGAGCTTGAGAGGAGGAGCGGAGTATATGTAGGCAATAACAAGCGCAGTCAGAATCGAAACGATAATAACCGTACCCCGAACGCCGCCGATATGCAGACCGAGAAAAACGCCCAGACCGATGGCAAGCAGCAGAACGACGACACTGTTCCAGAGCGCTTCCTGTATGCTCAGGCGACCTGAGGGAATAGGGCGTGTAGGCTCGTTGACGCGATCGAGTTCGAGATCGAAATAATCGTTGACAGATTGGCTGAAACCGGTTCCAAGCGGGCCGTAAAGCAGAAAGATCGATGCAAGCAGAAGGTAATCGTGAAGGGTTGGCTGCATGGCCCCCGATGCCATAACACCGCCGGCGAGACAGGGAAAAACGCTGATCCAGGTTACCGGATCAAGCAGTTCGAGATGGGCCCTGAGTTTATCGATAAATCCAGGTCGTCGTACGGCAACTGACATGCTGTTCGTTCGTTAAATGATACTTTCACTGAAATTTAAATTTACAAATCGATGTTAAGATAAAAAAACTCCTGAATGCAGATAAGGTTTTTATCTGCCGATATTGTTTCATGGGATCCGATTTCAATGCAAATTCTCTGCTGCCCGACCGATAAGCGTCGCCGAAGTCGATCCGGTAATCATAACCCTGACCATATCTCCGGGTTGATAAATGCCCCGGTCGAACACGACAACGCGGTTGCCGCCTGTTCTTCCCATAAGCTGATCGGAAGAACGACGACTTTCCGATTCGACAAGAACTTCAACGACAGAACCAAGCTCCCGGCAAAGCAGCTCCGCTGAAATACCATTCTGCAGGTCGATAATCTCCTGCAGCCGCTGTTTTTTAACCTCTTCGGGCACATCATCGGGCATGGTTCGGGCAGCAAGTGTTCCCGGTCTGACGGAATAGTAAAACATGAATGCCGAATCGAAACGGACTTCGCGCATCAGCTCGAGCGTTTGGCAATGATCGGCGTCACTTTCGCCGCAAAAGCCCGCGATAAGATCGGTGGAAAGCGATATACCGGGAATCCGTTCGCGGAGATGCTCTATTTTATTACGGTAATCCTCGATGTCGTGCCCTCTGTTCATCCGGACAAGCATACGCGTCGAACCGGACTGTACCGGCAGATGAAGATGATTGCAGATATTCGGCCTCGACGCCATCGTATCCACAAGCGAATGCGACATATCCTTCGGATGGGAAGTAGTAAACCGTATGCGAGTTTCGGGAGCTTCCCGGCTGACCGCGTCGAGCAACCTGGAAAAATCGGCGCCGGATTGAGGATCATGGTATGAATTCACGTTCTGACCGAGCAACGTTATCTCTCTGCAGCCGCCTTCGGCAAGCGCACGAACCTCGTCGAGAACAGAACCGAACGGATGACTGCGCTCACGTCCTCTGGTGAATGGAACGACGCAGAATGCACACATGTTGTTGCAGCCCCGCATAATCGGCACAAAAGCGGTGAGCGATTGCGTTCTTGCCTGTGTGACGCCATCATAGGTCTCGAAAGGATTGAAATCCAGCCGTGCAGCCCGACCTGCTTCTCCTGCCTCGGCAATCAGTGCGGGAAGAACGCGGTAGGTGTCGGGACCAGCAAGAAAATCGATCACGGGAAAATCGGTAAACAGCTCTTCCCGGCGATACTGGGGAATGCAGCCGGTGAGACCGACGAGCAGTTCGGGGCACCTTCTTTTAAATCCCTTCACATGCTGAAGATAGTGGGCGATGCGTTCGACGGCGTTCTCCCTGACTGCGCAGGTATTGAGCATAATGATGCCCGCCTCCTCTTCCGAAGAGGCCTGCTGATATCCCTCTTTCTCCAGCAGCGCCGTAATAATGCCGCTGTCGGCCTGATTCATCTGGCATCCGAAGGTATGGATATAGAATTTTCTGCGAGCTCTCGGCATCGTTACGGGTTCTCTTCTGCTCTGAAGCGGAATCTCCGGCAGGCATGGCTTAAAAAAAACGGGCACAGCCGTCTGCGCCCGAATAAATACACCGACGGTTAGCGAATCGGAGACGGGTCAGGCTCCGAAATGAATATGCTTGAACTTCTCAAGCAGCACTTCCGCCTCGTCCTTGCACTGTCCGCAAACCGTTCCGAGCTTGGTGTGCTCCTGCAATTCGAAATAGGTGCGAGCTCCTTCGAGAACGGCCTCTTCGATATCATGATCGGTGATGCTCATGCACTGGCATATCGTCTTTGCCTGCTCCTGCTTCACCTTGTCATCCATTCCGTTACGAACGTAGTAATTGTTGATGGCAGCTCGAAGAGCCTTGTCTCCCAGCACCGAACAGTGAATTTTGTTATCCGGCAGTCCGCCGAGTTCCTGGGCAACCTCTTTGGGAGATATGTGAAACGCCTGATCGAGCGTTTTACCTTTAACCATTTCAGAAAGAATCGAAGTACTCGCTATCGCGCTTGCGCAACCGTAGGTTTTCCACTGACAGTCGGTAATAACTTCAGTATCCCTGTCAACCTTTATTACCACCATCATCTGATCGCCGCACTGCAGATTGCCTTCCATCCCGACGCCGTCGAATTCATCGGTATTTTCGCCCTGCATGATATTTTTAGGGCTCATGAAGTGTTCCTTCAGCTTTTCGGTATATGCCCACTCACCTGCTTGCAGCATGTGTTCCTCCTTTAATGTATGCCGTTGACATGTCTCTTATCCGTTTAATTGTTTTTGGCAGTATATCGAGCATGTACTCGACCTCCTGCATGGTGCTTTCCCGCCCAAGGCTGATGCGGATGGAGCCGTGCGCTCTCTCGGCATCGACTCCCGTTGCCAGCAGTACATGAGACGGGTCGAGAGAGCCTGAAGCGCAGGCTGATCCGGTTGATACCGCTATGCCTTCAAGATCGAGATAGAGCAGAATCGCCTCTCCCTCTGCTCCGGGAAACGAGACGTTCAGGGTTCCCGAAAGGGAGTCGGTCGGATGCCCGTTGAAATAAATATCGTCGATCCGCTCTTCAATGCCTTTTTTAAGAATTGCTTTCATAGAGGCCAGTCGCTTTTCTTCGGCTTCCATTTCAAGCTGCCGCATTTCGACAGCCTTTCCGAGACCGAGAATGCCAAGCGTATTTTCAGTTCCCGCCCGGCGACCCCTCTCCTGATGACCTCCGCGGATGAACGGACAGTAAGGAATGCCTTTTTTCACGTATAGAGCCCCAACCCCTTTCGGTCCGTAAATTTTATGCGCAGAGATCGTAAGAAAATCCACCCCGAGAGCGGCGACGTCAACCGGTATCTTCCCGACCGCCTGAACAGCATCCGTGTGCATCAGAGCACCGCACTCATGCACCATTTTCGATATGGTGGCGATATCCTGCAGCGTACCGATCTCATTGTTTGCCATCATAACAGAAACAAGGCCCACATCATCTCCAAGCATACCGGCGAGCTGATCGAGATCTACTTTTCCGTAACGGTCAACATTGAGATACTTTACCCTTGCCCCTCGATGAGCGAGACATTCCGATGTCTCAAGCACACAGGGGTGCTCGATTTTCGTCGTAATAATAGAACTGCGCATCTTTGTACCGGGAATACACTGGTTTGACGCGCAGACAAAGAGAGAGAGCACGGTATTATTTGCCTCGGAACCACTGCCGACAAATACAATCTCATCGTCATGCGCTCCAATAAAACCGGCTACCCTGCTCCGGGCATCCTCGACATTGGCCCGAGCCTCGCGGCCCCAGGCGTGCATACTCGAAGGGTTACCGAACATCCCCATCGCTTCGATCAACTCCTTTTTAACTTCCGGATGCAGAGGAGTGGTTGCGTTATTATCAAAATAAACCTTCATGGCAGCTGTAATACTTCAGGGTTAACTTCAGGGATCCGATAGTAAATATCGTTAATATAAAAAGTTTTAAGGCAGCTCTTCGAAAAGCCAGGTGGAAAGATAACGCTCCCCGCTGTCAGGAAGAAGCACGACAACCATTTTTCCCTCCATCCCTTCACGCCGGGCGATGCCAAGCGCAGCATACAAAGCCGCACCGGAAGAGATTCCGCAGAGAATACCCTCTTCAGCGGCAAGTCGCCTTGCCGTCGCACCCGCGTCTTCGTTAGTAACTTTCACAATCTCATCGATGATATCGCGGTTGAGTATTGCAGGCACAAATCCCGCTCCGATACCCTGAATTTTGTGCGGACCTGGCTGACCGCCTGACAGAACAGGAGAATCGAACGGTTCGACGGCAATGATGCCGACTCCCGGCTTATGTTTTTTCAACACCTCTCCCACGCCGGTTATGGTACCTCCCGTACCGACGCCTGCGACAAACACATCCACCATACCTCCTGAGTCCTCCCATATTTCAACCGCCGTAGTCGCCCGGTGAACAGCAGGATTTGAAGGATTCCGGAACTGCTGCAGAATCAGGCTGCCGGGAATCGATTCCGCAAGTCGTTCCGCCTCGGCGATAGCTCGATTCATGCCCCCGGAACCCTCAGTCAGAACCAGTTCCGCACCAAGAAACTGCATGAGCTTGCGTCGCTCGATACTCATGGTATCCGGCATAACGAGCATGAGGCGATACCCTTTTGCCGCACAGGCAAAAGCGAGACCGATCCCTGTATTGCCGCTTGTAGGCTCGATAAGCGTAGTCCCGGGCACAATCATGCCGTTCTTTTCCGCGTCCTCAAGCATGGCGACCGCAATCCTGTCTTTCACGCTCGATAGAGGATTGAACGATTCGATCTTCACAAGCACGTCGGCGCGGCATCCCCTGGAAAGGCGATGCAAGCGGACAAGCGGAGTTCGGCCGACCGTCTCTGTAATGTTGTCGTATATCTTCATGGCTGAATCACTTGTTTTACTGTTTCAACATAAGCCGTAAACCGGTATCGATGCCCCATGTATCGCGCGGGAAGCGTCGGAAGCGAGAAACAGAATCACATCGGCCAGCGCATCGGGAGAAACCCAGGTACTGAAATCGGCATCCGGCATATCTTTCCGGTTCTGCGGTGTATCGATAATGCTGGGAAGCACGGAGTTTACATTGATTCCATACCGCTTGTTCTCTTCCGAGAGGCTCTCGGTCAAGCGGATAACCGCCGCTTTGGATGCGGTATAGGAAGCCATCAGAGATTTTCCGGCAAGCGCGGTTCTTGCGCCAACCGTAATAATACTCCCCGATCCCCTCTCCCGCATATGCGGAACAACCGCATGGGCAGTATTGAAAACCGTCCCCGCATTGAGCTTCATCATGAACTCCCAGACATCAGGAGGCGTCTGATGCAGGGGCGATCCCATGGTAAAACCTCCGGTCAGCGCCGCTACGACGTCAATGCGCCCAAAACGGTCGATAACACTGCCCGCCATTGTTTCCGCGACGTCCGGCAGTCTCAGATCGGACTCGATCATCTGCACGAGTCCGGAATCCCTGTAAACAGAATCGAGCGCCCCTAAGTGCAGGTCGCAGAGCGCAAGAGTTGCGCCCGCGTCAAAAAAAGCCCGGGCAACAGCTTTTCCCAGATTGCCTCCGGCTCCCGTAATGAGAACTACCTTGTTTTTGAAATCCTGCATCTCGATCATTGTTTTTAAGCCGTTTCCCTGCGTATCGAATTATAATGCAATAAGGAATGATCAAACAAATTTATTAATTCCCCAAATATAAGACTATTTTTATCCTATTTATAAAACGGAACACATATTGCCAGGAAACATAAAAGACGCTCGTTGCGGCGTCCCGATGGGAGTTATTGAAAAACGAGAGTTCTTTGCGAAAAAGGAGGAATTTTTTTACCATCGAGGTACAGTTCGACATAGGATGGCCGACCGATGTTCACCCAGAACTTGCTTCTGGCCTCATAACGAAGAACATCTCCTTTTTTGAACTGTCCTCCGGCATATACCCGGGCGCTGTCGTCGGCTATAACTTTAACCCAGGTCTGATCTTCGAGTATCCGCACCTCGAGCGACCTGCGAGCCGACTGAGGCTGCGAGGAACTCTTTGAAGAGTCGGCAAGCAGCGAAACCTCTTTGGCAATCAAGGCAGAACGAACACTTTCTTGTGTTGCGGATTTCGTTGTATCTCTTGAAAGAGAGTCGGCTGATGATTCCGTTACAGGGATAAATCCCTTATCAAAAACCCGTTCAGCAACAGCGGCCGTGTCGGATTCAAGCAAAGCGTCCGGCGAAATAATCGTCGCTCGTTCCGGAGATGAAGAGAAGGGCAGAAACATCCTGCCCGCAAAAAACAGGCCGCCCACGACAAGCAATGACAATAAAATCAGGAGAGCTCTTCCGGAAAACAATGAAGGCCGGGAGACAAGGGTATCGAGAGGATGCTTGTCTTTCCAGTCTGTATTCGGAGCATCGGGAGAAATCCGTTGTTCTTTACGAGAAAGCAGTGCCTGCCTGCACTGTTCAAAAGCATCTTCATTGCCTATTCCAAGCAATCCGGCATACTCCTTGATATAAGCAAGCACATAAACTCCGGGCAGAAAACTGAAATCCCCCTCCTCTATTTTTTCAATATAATCCCGATTGACCCCGACATGCCTGCTTACATCGTCGATGGACATATTTCTCTGCAGCCGAGCATTTTTAAGCGCGCCAACCAGCTGTTCCAGAGAAAAATTGCTTTCCCTGCTTGCTTCCATGTGTATTTCGCTGCAAATGAAATGGACAGATTTATATCATATGATCGGTAATGTACAAAAAAACCGTCGAGTAGCCCAAAAAGGGCTACGTGACCAACAGTTGCCAAAATTCTGTAAAAAAAGTTTTAACATCAAACCGTCAGGAGGAAAAAGCATAGATAAACGTCTTCAGTCAGAGCCATAAGAAGTAACGAAAAGCCATTTATGCCGGTCTGTTTCCAGGTTGTCCCGTGTCAGTCCGTAGAGAACTTCAACAGGAGAAGCGCCCTTCACGGAAGGCTTTGAAAGCATGCTCCGCATAGAGTTCAATTCCTCCCTGCCGAACGGTTTCCATAAAAGAAAGACCTTTTTACCGGGATTGAAAAGCGTATAAAGCTGTGCCTTGTCGAGCTGATCGGCAATATAAAAAGCTGGTATCGAATCTTTTTTTCTGCCCTCAGGCACACTTGAAGACTGCACGATTTCCTTGAAAGAACCTGCCATGGAAATCTTTTTTTCATAAGCGATATAATTGCCGGTACCGAGAACTGAAAAAGGCATAAGCGGATCGGAAACGACAAGAAAATGATCATACCTGCCGGAGACAGAAACAAGAGGTCCGGTTACGGCACGACTGTACCACAAGCGATCAGGGTTCTGCAGAAAACCCTCGACACCTGTGAGCGGAAGAGCGGCGAAACTCTTGACCAGTCGCCGAAACCCCGATTCGGGAGCATACATCGAATCGATCGGAACCGGCGTACCGGCGATACCCACCTCACGTTTACCTATGGTCATAACGGCATAGAGTGAGTCTGTCAGCATGGGAGTTACTACAATTTGTCCGCTTCCGAGAGCAGCCTGCAGCGTATGCAGGGTGACCGGAGTCATCTGCAGAACCGTGGCTGCTGCCGGATTTATTTTTTTTACGTCATCGAGCAGCGCAAGCAATCTGCCCCGTTTGGTCTGGAGAGCATCGTCGGCCGGACGGTTAAGCTCATATCCCGATCCCGTCAGAAATATATTGGCTTTGCGCTGCATAAGGCCGGAAATCTCCCGCTGCAATTTTTCCACCCGGCGCTCAAGTTCGTCATGTTCAGGGCCAAGCTCCAGATAACCGCGATTGCTCTGGAGTCTCATCTTGAGAGCAATCAGCTGTTTCTGTTGGAGCGCATCGAAAAGTTCAAAAATTTTCGACTCCCTGATAAGGAGTCCGGCAAGCTTGCGTTGAGCGTTTTTTTCAAGCAGCAGCATCTCCTGACCGGGATAATTCGGCATATAGTTCTGAAAAAGCAAAAGCCCCCTGCGCAATACGTCGATCCGCTCTGAAGGTGCAAGATCGGCACTGCCTGTACCTAACCGGAGATTTGCCGCCGCTTCTGCGAACTGCATATGCTTCATACCGAACCAATCGCCTGTTTCCCGATACGGAACAGGTTTCTGCACGATCGCCGTATTGGACTCATAACGAAGCAGCTGTATCAAAAAGGAATCCCGGGACTGTTCGGCAAGCATCAGCGCACGGAAAAGGAGATAGCTGGCGTTTCTTCTATGCTTCTCGAGCAGTTGCAGGCTTTTTGCCGACTCGCGCATTGCCTGAACTCGTCTTTTCAGATCACCTTCCAGCGAAAGCACTTTCCCCGAAAGAGCAGCAATGTTCATGGCAAGCTGATCGGCACCCTTCGGGTCGGGAGTGTCTTCACGCATGCGGCATTGCAGCAAACCTGCAACTCCCCTTATCTGAGCGACGGGATCAAGAGACTGCTCGGCAAAACGTTCATATATGGCCCGGGCCTGCCTGATATCCCCTGTTCGGAGTTCGAAAGCGGCTAACCCGAAACGTTGCTCTTCGGATGGAGAAGAAATCCGTGCGAGTGTTTCAGCCGCACTTCTGAAATAGCCCAGTTCTGAAAGCCATGCCGCTTTTTCGGCTGACATTTCCGTCCGAAGCGAATCGGAGAGAAATGATCCTGCTTTTTTTTCAAGAAACGATGTCGTGTTGAAGGCCGCATAATACTCCCCCGAAATTCCCTCGATATGCCGTTTCCTGTTCAGCTCCAGGACTGCACGCTGCGAAAGTCCGCCGAGGGTATCGGAAGCGAGTGCTTTATTGTAATATGCTATCGCATTCTCATAATCATGCTGAGCCGCCAGTTTTGCCGCTTTACTGTACAATGCTTCAGGATCACCGTTAAAATCATCCTGTAAAGAGCAGGCAGCGAAAAAGAACAATGAAACTGCCAGAAGACATACCGGCACAATCGCTGTGTTACCCCTTTTCATAAGAACAAATCTCCTGTTTTCCTTGTAACCATCTAATAAATAAGCGCATAATACACATATTCGATGAACGTCCTGCACGCTTTCGAAGTTTCACCGCGATACGGATTTCAATAATCGTCGGGGTTTGTGTATCTTCGCACGATATTTGGTTTTCGATTAATAATAATGAAGCTTATCTCATGGAAAGAACGCTTACCATTCTCAAGCCGGACTGTGTCCGCAAACAGCTCATCGGTGCCGTCATCGATAAAATCGAACGAGCAGGCTTCCGTGTCGTAGCCATGAAAAAAACCAGACTTACCCAGGCAACTGCCGGTGAATTTTATGCTGTGCATCGTGAGCGTCCGTTTTACGGAGAACTTGTCGAGTTCATGTCTTCGGGTCCCTGCGTACCGATGATCCTTGAAAAGGAGAATGCCGTAGCTGATTTCCGCACCCTTATCGGCGCAACCGATCCGGCTCAGGCCGACGAGGGCACCGTGCGCAAGCTCTATGCCGACAGCAAGGGAGAAAACATCGTTCACGGTTCAGACTCGGCAGAAAACGCCGCTGTCGAAGCCGGTTTTTTCTTCTCTGCCGAAGAAGTGGTGAGAGTCGACTGATCGTCCATACCGGATGCTATACATGCAAAAAGGCTGTCCCGGTTTTACTTCCGGGACAGCCTTTTTGCATGTCCGGGTTAACCCGATACCGTACAGTCGATAATTCTTCACGGAGCCATGACAACCAGAGTAGTCGTCTCTGAATTCAACCCTTTTCAACTATCGATACGACACTCACTCTTCCGCTTCACCTCTTGCAGGTAATCGTTGAATGTCTCACCGTAGATTTCCCAGACGGTAATGAAAAGAGCGGCAACAATCGGGCCGATAATAAAACCGAAAAGACCGAACAGTCCCAGACCTCCGAGGGTACCGAAAAAGATCATAAGCTCATGCATCTGCGTATCGCGACCGATGAGAATGGGACGAAGCACGTTGTCGAGCTGACTGACTATAATGCTGCAGAAAAGAAAAACCGCAGCCGCTTCGGTATAGTGACCTGTTGCAGCGAGATAGATCGCTGCAGGCAGCCAGACAAGCGGAGGCCCGAGCACCGGCACAACCGAAAGCACGCTCATGATCGTTCCCCAGAACAGAGCGCTTCCTATGCCGGCAAGATGCAGCGCCAGACCGGCAACTGATCCCTGAATAAGACCGACAACCATGGTACCCTTGAGGGTTGCTCTGGTTACCGAGAGAAAGCGATCAAGCAGACGATACTGATCCGACTCATCCAAAGGAACATAGTACATGATTTTTTCAAGCAGAAGCCGCCCGTCCTTGAGAAAAAAGAACATGGTATAGAGAAAAATGAACATCAGAAAAAGCTCGTTCATCGCTGTAACGGTAATCGATGAAAGACTGTTAAAGAGAAAGGTCCCGGCAGTACCGGCCAATTCGGCTGCTTTCTGCAGAATTTCTTCGCGATACAGTTCCAGTTCACGGTAATAGGGAAACGACTGCAGCATGGTGTTATACGTGGCCGGCTCCTTGAGTTGCGCCTGAATCCACGGTACAGCCGCCCGGCTGATGCTGACGGCCTGAGCGGCGACAATGCCCATAACTGCCGTAAACGGAAGAAAAACCATGATAAAAAGCGAAATCATGGTCAATGCCGAGCTCAGATTTTTCCGTCCTCTTACAAATCGCTCGATCCGGTTGTATATCGGCATGGACAATGCCGAGAATATCGCCGCAAGAAAAATCGCCATGAAAAAATACCGGATCATGGCCAAAAAAAGCGCCGAGATCACGAAGACAATCAAGAGAAGCACAACCTTGCTGGCAGTAAACCTGTTCATCGTCATCCCTGTTTTGTTGATCGTTTCCTTTTCATATGCAGCCACCCCCAATTCAGAGCCACTCCCCTGCGGCCTGTTCGAGAAGCCGGGCGCGAACCATCGATACGGCAAAAATGCCTGCCGTTTCGGCACGCAGAACAGATCTGCCGAAAGAGATCTCCGTAAAACCCGCATCTCTGGCGCACAGCACCTCTTCAGCGGTAAAGCCTCCCTCACCCCCGATCAGAAACAATACGTTTCCTCCGGTACAGCGGACGTCAGATACCGTATGGGGCGAACGCTCATAAGGAATCAGTTTCCGGTCATACCCGCTCAGCCCGATAACCTTGCCGAAAGGCAGCGGCTCGATGATATCCGGCAGGTAGTATCGTCCGGACTGCCGGGAGGCGGAGAGCATGATGGTTTTCCACCGGACAAGCCTTTTGGTGATCCGGTCTCCGGGCGGCTGGGCAACGGTACGAGCGGTAATCATGGGAATCACCGCCGAAATGCCGAGTTCGGTTGCTTTTTCGAGAAAAAGTTCAAACCGCGGCGGAGCTTTAAGCAGCGAAAGAGCGACGGTCACCGTCGTTGCCGAACGGGCAACGGTCCGCTCTGCAGTAATCGCTCCTTTTAGAACGCTCTTTTCGATCGCAGTGACGCAAACATCGAAATGCGTTCCCTTCCCATCGGTAACGACAATGCATTCGTTCCGCTTTTTCCGCAGAACACGTACAAGATGATGAAACTCATCCCCATCAAGCATCACCACGCCTGCCTTCCGGTCTATCTGGCCGGGTAAGGCATAAAACAGCTCCATAATCCTCCTACTCCTTTCCGGTAAGTGCAAGGGTTGCAACCGAGACGCTCACGGCTCCCCCGTTCCTCAGGGCGGAAGCTGCGGCAACTACTGTGGAACCGGTCGTAACCACATCGTCAACAAGAAGAATCCGTCCTGGTATATCCGATAAGGGCGTCTTGAATGCCCCTTCAAGATTTTTACGTCTTTCGGTAATCGCCAGCCCTGTCTGAGTGGCGGTATAGTGCGTTCTTACAAGAATATCCGTCCTTACCGGTTTATGAAACACTTCGGCTATACCCTCCGCTATTTTTTCGGCCTGGTTGAAAGAGCGTTCGATCCGTTTCAGCGGGTGCAAAGGCACCGGCACGAGACAGTCGATGCTTTCCGACGGCACAGCTTCGAGAATCCATACGCCGAGTTCCCTCCCGAAAGCCTTGCCGAGATTGAACATCCCCTCATATTTCATGGCATGCAAAGCCTTTTGAAGCGGACTGTGCCTGTGATAGACGTAACGGCAGTAAGCCCTTTCAAACGAACATTTTCCCTTGAAGTGCGATTCGATCGAATGCAGGAGCGTATGACCCGCCGCCGTACAGTCGGAGAATGTCTCAAAGGCGTTCATGCAGCTGCAGCAGCAACCGTATTCGGAAGGCATCAGCAGTTTCCCGCAGACGATACAGACCTCCGGAAAGAGAAAATGGAAAAGCCGTTCTCTCATATATCATGGAATGAATCAACTGAAACACAATGCCGCTGCGCCATAAATTCCCGCACTGTTGCCGAGCTCGGCAGGAACCAGCTCGAGCCCATCATGCATCGAAGGCAGGGTCGAGCGGAGTAACTGCTGAAAAGCCGGTTCGAAAATAAGAGCGCCGGCTGCCGATATCCCCCCTCCAATAACGAATTTTCGTATATCCATGAGCGAGGTAACGCAAGCGAACCCCGTTCCGAGAATCGCCCCGACATGGTTCCAGACCGCAAGAGAGAGCTGATCGCCCATTTTTGCAGCCTGTTCGATATGGCGGGGAGAGAGCGATGAAAAATCCTGACCGCAGAGAGACGCAAGCAACGAGCCGGCTTCAGCGTTTTCACGAATAAGTCCGCAGGCATATTCGACAATGCGCTCTTTGCCGATCATCCCTTCGATGGTACCGTAAATACCGGCATGCACAGCCGGGCTCTGATAATCGACAATCATAAACCCGATTTCACCGGCCGTTCCGTTCCGCCCCCGGTACAATTTGCGGTTCAGGACGATGCCGCCGCCGACTCCGGTTCCGAGCGTCACCATCATAAAGTCCAGAAAATTGCGACCGGCGCCATAGACCGCTTCACCAAAAGCCGCTGCGTTGGCGTCGTTCTCGATGACCACCGATACAGGGTTCGGCAGTTTATCCAGCAGGGCCCGCTCAAGCTCGCCGCGCAGGGGGAATGTGATCCATCCGGGAAGATTCGGCGGATAGCTCAGAGTTCCGGCTTCCATATCAACAGCTCCAGGGGCTCCGAAGCCGATACCTGAAAAGTCGTCATGGGAAAGATCTGCAGAAGCTTCGGTATAAAGCGAAGAGATCATAGCGGCAAGCTGCAGAACGATCCCCTCCGGTCCGGAAGCTGTATCGGTAGGTACCGTCCTGTTTTTGAGAATTCCTTTTTTACGGCTCACTATTGCCGCTTTGACCGCCGTACCACCGAGATCGATACCAATTGCCCATTGGGACATATGTCCTGCCTTGTTCCTGTTAACTGTTGAAGGGTCTTATGAACTTTCTTCCATGCGTACCCGATTTGAAAAATCCGAGGATTTCAAGAATTTCCGGCTCGGGAGCGAACTCCGCTTCCACTTTTTCGAGAGCGTTGGAAAGCAGCAGACCGGACTGAAAAACAATACGATAGACATCCCTGATGCGGCTGATACTTTCAGAAGAAAACCCTCGCCGTTTCAGGCCAATGGCATTGAGTCCCTCATAACGGAAAGTACTGTGGCCACCAGCCATAACGAACGGAGGAACATCGAGCGAAGCCCGTGCTATACCTCCGACCATGGTATAACGACCTATCCTGACAAACTGGTGGACTCCGGTAAGGCCACCGATAACGGCATAGTCGCCCACTTCACAATGACCGCCGAACTGCACGGAATTGGCAATTACAACATGATTGCCGATAACGCAGTCATGACCGGCATGGACATAGGCCATGATCAGGTTATCCGAACCCACGACGGTCTTGCCGCTCGCCTTTGTCCCCCGGTTGAGCGTAACGCATTCGCGAATAACGGTGCGATCGCCGATATAGAGACAGGTTTTCTCTCCTGCAAACTTCAGATCCTGCGGCTCACCGGCAAGTACGGCCCCGGTATGAATCCTGCAATTATTTCCGATACGGGTACCGGAAGCGATATGTACCTGAGGACCGATCACCGTACCTTCGCCGATAGTTACATCCTCTTCGATAACGCTGTACGGCCCTACCGACACTCCTGCACTCAGAAAAGCTTCCGGACTGACAATAGCGGTTGCATGAATACTGCTGCTCATAGCTTAAGGCTCCTTCTTTTGTTCAAACGCTTCCTTTATACGGGGCTCCTGCAGCTCCCGGGCAAGTGATTCAATGATTTTTTCAGCCTCGCTCGGCCTTCCGGCGTCGCGATACGCTCCGGCAAGCACAAAAAACAGCTTCGGATCGGAACGGTAGCTGCTCCCGGCAGCAAGGTTTTCAAGATAATCAATATACGGATCAGCTTTCTTTTTCGATCCAAGACGGCTGTACAGGGAAACAACCGATGCTGCGAGCTCGGGATTCATGGGATAACGATCGGGCGGCAATACCTTCGCTGCAGCGTCGAGCACCTCAACGGCAAGCTCTCCCCTTACGGCACTGCGAAGAGATCCGTCGCGACCGTCAATCCGGATGGTCCCTCCGGGTTCGAGAGCGAGTTCGAGAGCAAGACGGACAAAAAGCGGCGTGTAGTTCCCGCATAACTTCCGCGAAGTCTCTTCAAGCGCTACCTCGGGGTTGTTGAGATTCCTGAAACGGTAAACCTCGTTCAGCAAACGGTAGAGCCCTGCAGAATCGATAAAACTCATCGGATCGGAACTCTCCAGCGGCACGAGTTTGTATGCAAGACCGTCAAGCCTCAGATGGCGCTGAAGACCGATCATGCTTTCCGGATCGACCGTCAGTGCGAAATAAATCGGTCGATCCGGAAAATTGTTGGCGACAATCTCATAAACGGCGATATCCTGAGGACGAAGATACCCCTGACCATCATAGGAAAAACCAGGCTTCAATACCCATTTCAGGCTGTCCGCCGGCCTGGACGGCAGCGAAATTCCATAACGGACAGCGTTCCGCTCAAGCAACAATCCGGCATTCCCCGCAGAAACCCCGACATCGACGGAATCGATGGGGATGTACGTGATCGAACTCAGCTCACCGTCGGCGGAACTGAAAGCGACAGGTTTTGCCCCTCTCGGGCTGCTGTTTTTCAACTGCAGAAGATACCAGCCGGTATTGGCAAGACTGAGGTTTACAACCCGGACATCGGTCCTGATCCGCTCGACCTCCTGCAGATACCAGAGCGGAAAAGTATCGTTATCTCCATTGGTGAAAAGAATGGCATCCTTTTCACAGCTCTGCAGCATATTCCAGGCCCAGTCCCACGGCACATAGTTACCCGAACGGTCGTGCACCCGGTAATTCGCCTGAAGCATCCGCCCGTTGACGAGCAGTAACGACGCCGTTATCAGCACAACGGCCAAAGCCGTCTGCGAGTTGCCGTTTGCTGCCTTCGTCCGCTCTTTCAACCAGCCCCAGAGAGCCTCGATGCCGATACCGATCCACAATGCAAACGCAAAGAAACTTCCGGCATAGCTGTAATCGCGCTCGCGCGGCTGCGGTTCAGTCTGGTTCAGGTAGATGACAAGCGCCGCTCCGGTCAGTATGAACAGCGCCGTCACGACGAGCCCCATCTTCCACTGCCGCCTGAAATGCGCTACCGCGCCGGCAAATCCGGCAAGAAACGGAAGGCCCCAGAGCACCGACCAGTCTACTCCTGCCCCCTCCATGTCATGCTCGCGCCCGATAAACTGCCAGCCGAAATAGCGAAGGTACATCCGGTTGAGCTGATAGCTCACAAAATAATCGAGATCGCTTTTGTACTGCTGATAAAAATATTGATGCAAGGGTTCCGGAGACCACCGCCGCGGCCAGAGAGGCATATCGCCATATTGTTCACGGTTCAGATAGGAAAAAAATGCCTCGGGAGTCGATGGATTGTTCTCGTTGATCGGCGGTCCTGCCTGCGCGCGGACATAAATCATACCGTAAGAGGTATAACCGATAATAATGAGAAACAGAGACACGAGCAGGGTGTTGACCATTGCAAACCGTTCCTTGTGCGTGTACCAGACTCCATAGGCAAGCACGGCGAGCAGAAGCAGAAACCCCCACCATGAAGCGAACTGAAACAGAACGGGAAGCCCCTTGATGATCACCTGGTAGATCAGCACAAAGAGTCCCGAAGAGGCCGCGACGAGCATGGCAAACGATTTCGGTGTAACTTCGTACTTCCGGAAATAATAGATCATGGCTGCAGCAAAAACCGCAAGCAGACTCAGGAGGTGCACACCGATGGAGAGCCCGACCATATACATCATCAGCATCAGCCATCGCTCATGACCGGGGTTCGGGTAATCTTCATGCCAGCGAAGCATCAGCCATACCACCATGGCCGTAAAAAACGACGAAAGCGCATACACTTCCGTTTCAACGGCATTGAACCAGAAACTGTCCGAAAAAGCCAGGGCCAATGCGGCTACCAGGGCACTGCCGCAGGCGGAAACCCTGTCGCCCGGGCTCCAGCTTTCAGGATCGCTTTTACGATACATGACAATGAACCGCAAAGTTATGAGATAGGTAAGCATAACCGTAGCCGAACTTGCCAGGGTACTGATGAGATTTACCCTCGCTCCGATATCGCTGAAAAACGGAATCATCGAAAAAACTCGGCCAAGTAACAGAAAAAGCGGAGCCCCCGGCGGATGAGGAACGCCGAGCGTATAGGCCGTAGCGATAAATTCCCCGCAATCCCAAAATGACAGCGTGGGCGCCATGGTCCTGAGATAGAGCAGTTCCACTGCAATAAAAAGCGCAATTGCAAGCAGACGGTTAAGTGCCCGGTGTGTCATACGTATAAACTTTCGCTCCTCTATACAGTTACGTGATTAACCGGAAATAAACTCTCCGGCAATATGATCGGCAAACAGAAACCCTTTTCCGGTCAGAAAAATCTGACCGCTTTCAATCACAATCCACCCCCTGGCAAGAAAATCCTCAACAGCCGTTGAAAGGTTCAGCCCTAATTTATTGTGTTTTCGCAAAAACTCAACATCAAGACCGAGGTTTATGCGCAGCGTCAAAAAAACTTGTTCGACAAATCTGTCTTCTTCTGAAAGAATCTCCTCGAAAGCCACGCACTCCCGCGGGTTGTCAAGATAGCGCATAAGCGTTCCGGCATTTGCCCGACGTCTCTCGGATCCGTCATCACGCATGAAACTGTGGGCCGAAGGACCGAATCCGAGATAGGGCTCACGCATCCAGCAGGCAAGATTGTAGCGTGAGTGATGACCGGAAAGCGCAAAATTTGATACCTCGTAGTGCTGATATCCGCTGCTCCCCAACGTATCGATTGCCGCTGCATACATTGACGCCTGAACGGCTTCCTCGGGAACCCGCACCCGCCCTTTGGCAATGCTGCGTTCCAGAATGGTTTTTGGTTCAACGGAGAGCATATATACCGAAATATGCGGTACGACCAGAGAACGCGCCGCCTGAAGATCGACCAACCACTCCGGAAGGGTTTCTCCGGGCACCCCGCAGATAAGATCGACACTGACGGCAGCAAACCGGTTCAGCGCCTCTGCGGTTATGACAGATGCTTCCTCTGCGGTATGCCTTCGTCCAAGGGCGGAGAGCTTACGAGGCAGAAATGACTGCACTCCAAGACTGAGACGGTTTATTCCTGCCGCTTGCAGCTCCGCCATGGAATTTCCGCCGAGATCCTCGGGATTGGCTTCAAGCGCTATTTCCACATCGGAAGTAAACATACAGAGAGATGCGACAAGATCGAGCCACCCTGCCAGCAGTCGCACCGGTACCAGCGAGGGTGTCCCGCCGCCGATATGAACGGCCTTGACTCTGCGGCCCCGCAACAGCGGCGCGGCAGCGAGCGTTTCAACTGCAAGCGCGTTAAAAAAAGCTTCTATGTGATCAAGTCGGGTAACAAGAAAAAAGTCACAGTAGCTGCACCTTCTGCGGCAGAATGGAACATGAACATAGAGACTGAGCGGCTCCTCACTGGCCTGCCCGCACGCATGATCCGGGCAGGATTCAGACAAGGATATGTCCGGTAACCGCCCGATACAGGTCATCGGCGACATATTCAGGCAGAATGCCCCTTTCAAGGCAGAGACGCTCTTCGTTATGTCCGGTTCTTACCAGGACCGGCCGCAATCCGGACCGCAGGCCACACTCGACATCGACCATTTTATCGCCGATAAAGAATGAAGCGCTCCGGTCAACCACGAACCCGTCGGCAAGAAAATCGCCGATGGCTCTTTCCACCATGCCGGTTTCGGGCTTGCGGCATGCGTTAAAACGGTCGTAAAGCGGATTCGGATAGTCCGGATGAGACGGGCAATAATAACAGCGATCGTAAGCGGTGTTCCAGCCGGAGAGCAGTTCGTTCAGATAGCGGTTGAGATCCTCGACCTCCTCGATCGTGGTGATTCCCCGGGCAATCCCTGCCTGATTGGTAACGACAACAATCCTGAATCCCGCATCACGGGCAAGCGCTACGGCTTCACCGGCTCTCTCTATCAACCTGAACTGCTCCCTCGACGTTATATAGGAACCGGCGTCTTCGTTGATTGTGCCATCCCTGTCAAGAAAAAGCACCCTGATGGTTTCAGACATGCCTTTTACTCTTCAAGCAGTTTGCGATAGAGCTGATCGTATTCCCCGGCAGAACTCTTCCAGGAAAAATCCTTGCCCATAGCCTCGAGAACAAGCTGCAGCCAGCGCTCTTCGTCATGATAATGATCGAGAGCCTCCTGCACCTTGCCGGCAAACGCATCGGCAGTATAATCGTAGAAAAGAAAACCGGAACCGCTCTTGTCGGTAACTTCATCGATCGTTTCCACAATACCTCCACCAGCATAGGCAACCGGAATAGTGCCATAGCTCATAGCGAAAAGCTGCAGCATGCCGCACGACTCGATTCTGCCCGGCATCAGAAGCATATCGAAACCGGCAATAGCAAGATGCAGGAGCGTATCGGCATAATCGGTACGAACGGAAACCTGCTCGGGATACTCTGCGGCAAAGTCCTGAAAATATTTTTCATACTCCTTGTCGCCCGAACCGCAGATAATGAGCTGCATATCGAGCTCAACAAGTTTCACAAGGCTCTCTTTGAGCAGTTCGGCTCCCTGGAACGCGTCGAAACCTATAATAACGCCCGCAAGAGGGCGCCCTTCGGTAAAAGGAAGACCTGCCTCATCGAGAAGTGCTTTTTTATTGTCAAGCTTGCCCTCGAGCCGGTCGGTAGCATAACGCTTCTTGATCAGTTTATCGGTCGAAGGATTCCACTGTCGGGTATCGATACCGTTGAGAATACCGTGAAACGAGGATTTCCGTTCCTCGACGACAGGACCAAGACCATAGGTATCCGAGCCGTTCCCGACAATCTCGTCGGCATAACGCCTGGAAGTTGTCGTCAGAAGATCGGCATGCTCAGCCCCCGTGTAGAGCATGTTCACATTATCGCCTGCCCGGTACAGGGCACTGGATACCTCTTCAGGGAGAAGTTTCTGAAACACCTTGAAGGGCAGTATTCCCTGACGGTAAACATTATGAATGGTCAGCACAGTCTTAACGTCGCTGAAAAAACTGTTCGAAGCATAAACGGTTTTCAGCAGCAGCGGAAGCAGGCCGGCATACCAGTCGTGACAGTGAATAATATCCGGCTTCCAGCCCAGGCGCTGAAGGGTTTCAAGCACGCCGACATTGAAAAATATCACCTTTTCGGTATTGCCTTTCAAGTCACCGCCATTATGGATATCGGTAAAAAGACCGTTACGCTTGAAATATTTTTCGTTGTAAAGGAAATAAGTCTGAATTTTGCTCGATGGCAACGCCGTAACCTTGACATGCAGCAACTCAGTTTTATCCCTGAGGTTCACCTCGATGTCAGAAAGCCGCAACACATCATGCAGCCGGAATTTCCGGTCGTTGATAGTGCCATATTTCGGCATCATGATACGGGCCTCAAAGCCTTCTTCCTCAAGAGCCTGGGGGAACGAGGCCATAAAATCAGCAAGTGCGCTGATTCTCACAAAAGGGGAAACTTCACCAGAGACATAAAGAACCTTGAAATTTCTTCTGGCCATCTATCTATCAGTCAATCTATATTTTTTCATCAAAAACTTTCATAGAACTACATTAGTTTTTAATTTACGAATTTTTAAAGATAGAAACAATCTGAGCTGCAGGCAACTCAAGCTTCCGGAGAAACTCTTCTGAAATACACTCCTTATATCGGTCGGATTATGGCCTTGCTGTTCTGGAGCGTTGCCGCCGGCTGCGCCTCTGACAGACCCCCATCGGGAGGTCCCGTCGACAGCAGCCCACTTCAGGTTATCTCTTCGGAACCCCGACAATCGGCAGCCGGTTTTTCTTCGGGAACGATCCGCATCAACTTCAGTCATCCCGTCAGCGGCCGCGAGCTTCTCAAGGCGCTTGTAATTTCCCCGTCGGTCGGGAATTACGACATCGCCGCCAGGGGAAAAACCGCTGAAATACGAATTTACGAACCCCTGAAACCCGGCTCGACCTACAGGATTATCCTGAGCAAATATATACGCGATATCCGAGGGCGAAACCTCGACAAAACAGCCATCCTTGCATTCTCGACCGGCCCGGTAACCGATGCTTCCGCTATTGCAGGAAAAGTTTACCTCTACAATTTGAAGCCAGCCTCCGATGCGCTGCTTCTGGCATTCTCGGAAACCGGCAGCGGAACCGAACCGGACTATCTCGTTCAGACCGACGCCGACGGCTCCTTTATGCTCGACTATCTTGCAACGGGCAGGTACAACCTCATTGCCGTCAAAGACACAAACCACGATCTGCGCTTCGACCGGTCGTCCGAAGCCTTAGCCGTTCCCGACAGGGCACTGGTTGCATCAGGAACCAGATCGATCATGCTTCGCTTCCCTGCGGACGAAACTACCGGAACAACCCTGCCCCCGTCCGCATCGACGGAGGAAGCCGAGCCGCCGGGAACGCTTTCAGGAATCTGCAAGGCAGAGGCGCAGGCCCTTACAATCGAAGCCAGACGCCACAAGGACGACGCATCGTTTCTCACCTCGGCAATCCGTACGGCTAAAGGAATTTTCCGCTACAGGTTCCCTGCCCTGCCGCCGGGAACATATACGGTCAGCGCATCCATTCCATCAGAGCCGAAACAAAACAAACAGGCGCAAGCCTGGAAGCCCGGTCGCCTTGACCCCTTCACCCCATCGGAAGCGTTCGGAATCTATCCCGATACCGTCAGGATCCGCCCTGAATGGGTAACCGATGCAATTGACTTCAGTATCCGCCCATGACCATTTTCAGCACACGCTTTTCCTGTGTATCTTTGCACCGGAACAGCATAAAAACATCGAGCATTTCCATTAATTGACAACCCTGATATGAACGCTCCTTCGAAAATCGGCCCCAACTCCATTATACAAACCGTAGCCGCCCTTGAAGAGAGCTTCGGAAAAACCGAGGCTGAAGCCATACTGCAACGCATCGGACAGGGACACTGGATCGGCAACCTGCCGAAAGAAATGACCGAGGAGTCGAAATTCCACAGCCTCGTGACCGCAATTGAAAAAGAGATCGGGGAAAGAAAAACATCCTCGATTCTCGAAGAAGCCGGCCGCCGCACCGCCGCCTACCTGCTCAGGGTTCGCATACCGGGTTTCTTCCAGAAAATCCTCAAACCGCTTCCTCCCGGGCTCGCATTCAAACTCTTTCTCTTCGCCATCAGCAAAAATGCCTGGACCTTCGCAGGAAGCGGCGAATTCAGCTACACCACGGGAAAAGCCCCGGAGATCAAGGTCAAGGTGACGCACCCGAGCAAGTCTGTTGTGGGCAACTTCTACCTCGGCACCTTCGAAGCACTGCTCGAAGAACTGGTAAACCCTAAAACAAAAATCAAGGCGACGATCAAACAGCAGAAAAACTGCATCCTCTGCACCTACCGCTGCATGATCTGAGAGCCGCATACCTTGTCGGGCAGGCTACCTGAGCCTGTCCGACCGTTATTCCGTACCGGCTTCGACCGCAGGCGAGAACGTAACCGCGTTTATCCCCTCCCCGCTGCCTCCTTCACCACCTGTCGAATGAACACCTGAATTGCGCAGCAAATTCGATCAGGCACTGCTTGCGCTCGGTCGCCTTGACAAGTGTTTCGACACTTCTGACGGACACGTTGCTTTTTCTCAATATGTATGCTCGCAAAAAGGCTGTTCTTTCGTCCATGATCGAGGGCACACTGTCGTCTCTTTGAGATCTGCTTCTGTTCGAACTCGACGAGGAACCCGGAGACCCCCGGTTGATGATGGAGAGGAAGTAAGCAATTACACTGCTGCACTTAACCGTGGACCGGAAAGACTCAGCGGCGGCTTTCCCTTGTCATTGCGTTTGATGAAAGAGGTGCACGGGATTCTATTTGCCAAAGGAAGAGGCAGCGAAAAAACGCATCAACGCAACTGATACACTGCGATCCTTTTATCAAGCTCATGGAGCCCCTCAACGGTAAGGGTGGGCTCCATGCCCAAGGGGTCGAAAACCGCTTCGGGCGAACGCCTGACCCATACGGCCTTCATACCTGCCGAAACGGCTCCGATAACATCGAAAGGATTGCCGGAAACCAGCCACGCGCTGTTGGCCTCCGTACCGGCAATGCCGAGAAAATGCCAGTACACTGCAGGGTCGGGCTTGAACGAATGCACATCGTGGACGCTCACCACGCCGAGAAAGAACTCTCTTATCCCTGCCCCTTCGAGCAGGGTTTCAACGGCTTCCGCTGTGCCGTTGGAGAAGGCCCACAAACGGAATCCGGACGTTTTCAGGCTTGCCAGCCCTGCAGAAACGTCGTCGAAAGCAGGAAGGGTGCGGTAGCTATCGATCAACTCCTGTTTCTCCCCGGCTGTCAGGCAGATTCCAAGAAATTCAGAGGCATAGTCGAGCGCATCGCGCGTGCATACGGCAAAGGGTTCATAACGGCGCATGAGCGCACGCCGGAAGGAGTACTCGAGCTGCTTCTGGCGCCACAGTTGCGAAAAATCCGCAGCTTTCACGCCGCACGTTTTCCGCAGCCGTTCGACAAGGCCATCCGTGTCGATCAGAGTGCCATAGACGTCGAATGCAATGGTCTGGGTCATGGGACTTATTGGACTATTAACTTATTAAAAAATTAAGACAGTGTTTTTGAGAATTGCAAAAACAATATTCGTCCCATACTCCGGTCTTCCCATAAAAGCAAAAGCGGGCATTTCGCCCGCTTTCATGAATAGTATGCTTACAAACCCGATCGCTTACTGCCAGCCGCCGACCATGCTGAATATTTCGCGGTCGCCGATCGGCACGGGTACGGTTGCCGCCGGATTTTCCTGCATGAGAAAATCGGCGATTTCGTTGTAGGGCACAAGGCAATCGTCCTTGCCTGGCTGGTCTTCCATGGCAAAAAGGGTTTTTCCGGCAAACCGGCTCTTGCGGATCAGCTCGTGATAGGGCACTTTGGCAAGCAGTCGTGTGCCTACCTTTTCGGCAAACTGATCGAGCATATTGGTGCCGCCTCCGGTAGTGTAATCGACCCTGTTGGCGACGATACCGGCAAGTTTGACCTTGTAGCGTACGCTTTTCTGCTGGATGGCCATGCAGAGACGATTCGCGGCAAAAATGCTGTCGAAGTCGTTGGTCGCGATGATGATTGCATAATCCGCATAGTTCAGCGGCGCGCTGAATCCGCCGCAGACCACGTCGCCGAGCACGTCAAAAAGAATTACATCGTATTTATCGTAAAGACCGAGCTCCTGCAGAAGGGTAACCGATTCGCCAACCACGTAACCTCCGCAGCCGCTCCCTGCGGGAGGGCCGCCGGCCTCCAGGCCGTCGATGCCGGCGAAACCGGTTTCGATAACATCCTCGGCGGTAAGATCTTCGTGATGGAAATCAACCTCTTCAAGAGCTTCGATGACGGTTTTCTGAAGTTTTCCGGTAATGGGAAACGTGCTGTCGTGTTTAGGATCGCAGCCGATCTGCAGCACTTTCGCGCCCTTCAGCGCCAGAGCAGCAGATATGTTGGCACTTGTCGTGCTTTTTCCGATACCGCCCTTACCGTATACAGCCAAGACTAAACTCATAATAGAAACAGGAAAAATGTGATTGAATAAAATCTTTATCCGCCAAGCGATTCTTTTGCCTGCCTGAACACCTCAGCCGTTACGCTGAGCGAACCCTGCTCACGGGCAAAGTTTTCTGTGTTCTTTCTCACTTTTTTACGCACGAAAAACGGTACCTTTTTAAGCATGTTCTCAGCCTCGTCGGTCCAGCTCATCCCGTCAGCCTCCGTTGCGGCTTGCACCGGAGACGATACGGCGGAACTTCCGGCAGAGTCGCTGTCGTGACCGTTCGAAGCCTGCGGCGCACCTTCGGACGGAGCGGTTTCGTCCTCGTATTCAAGACCGGCGTCACCGAAGAAATCAATCAGGTGCTTTTCGAGACCGAGCTTGCATGAAAGATAAACCCTGTCGGCAATAACATCGGCTCCATCGAACCCGAAGAACGGGTAATAGCCAAGCAGGTGGTTTTCGATATGGGTAGGAGGACAGACCACCATGCAGGGCACATCGAGCTTGCGACAGCTGTGACGCTCCATCTGTGTTCCGCAGACGAGGTCGGGCATCTCCTCCTCTATGACTTTCGAAACATCCTGAAACTTGTCGGTAACCATAAGCGGGCCGGGAAGGTACCCTTCAAGCTCTTTTCGTACCGCATCCGCATGCCGGTGCATGTAGGTTCCGGCTCCGATGATCTGCATGCCGAGCTCATCGCGAAGAAACTTCACGATGCTGACCGTATGGGTGGCATCGCCGAAAACAAAGGCCCGTTTATTACTGAAACTTTCCATATCGGCCGTTCTCGCAAACCAGGGAACTCCGCTTGGGGCGCTCATGCCGTCAAGCGAAAAAGCATTGAGCTTCGGCATGCCGAGAGGAGGAACGCCCCGTTCAGCGCCGACAACGTTGATTTTTTCAATGACGGAACGGAGCCATGCAAGGGTGGGCTCCACGCCTATCGGAGCTTCATAGATTGCCGGCATGCCGAACGCTTCGCCGAGATACGCTGCGGCTGTCGCGCCGATCTCCCGATAGGGAGCGATATTGAGCCAGGCAGCAGGCAGTTTCCTGAGATCCTCGATGCCTGCGCCCCAGGGCGCGACAACATTTACGGAAATTCCAAGCGTTTGCAGCATGCGCCGAAGGCTTGTAAGATTCGCGCGAAGATGAAAACCGAGCGAGGTAAAACCGATAAGGTTGACCGAAGGAAGAGATGTTTTTTCCTGCGAGACGGCAAAGCGCTTCACCAGTTCGACGAGAAGACCGTCTGCCGCTTCGTTTTCCGAAACCCTGAAGGGATTGAGCGCATAGACCAGAAGTTTGTCCTCCGGTACGCCGGAATGAGCGGCAAGCTGATGAAGGTCTTCCTGAAGAAGCGCCGTACTGCAGCTCGGAGCGATCACCGTAAGGTCGGGATTGTAATGGTGAGCTACCTGCTGCAGGGTTCCGGGAAGTCTCGATACGCCCTGCGCAAGGTCTCTTCCGCGAACCACGCTGATCGACAGGCCGGGAAAATCTGGAGTTCGTTCAAGCATGCTGTAGGTCGCCGTAATGTAATCGTCGCCCTGCGGCGCATGATAAACGGTATGAACCCCTTTCATGCTGTTGGTGATTCGGCTGATACCATGAAGGGCAGTGCCCTCATAGAGCCAGAAAGCTAAGCGCATACTCTAATGACGTTTGTTATTGCATTTCTTTCGGAGAATTATTCAGCGCTCGGCATGACCCCTTCAAGCCATACCTCTTTGTCGAAAGCGGGCAGTTTGCTGCGACGCATAAGCGGCGAAACAAACAAATTAGCCAGGGATATTACTCCCGACCAGCTGTGAATAGGCATAAGCATGAACTCCATGCTCCATTTGACGACAAAGCCGTGACCGGCAAACGGATTGGCGGTCATCAGGGAGGTAACGATCAGATCGGGCTGCATGCGCTCGACATCCTCGAGCTGGCGATGAAAATTGGGCTGCTCTACGACACGCACGCCGTCAAGCGCGGCAAGTTCACGTCCGAGAAATTTTTTGTTTATATAGGCACTGCTGCATTCCACCACATCGGCGCCGGCGCTTTTGAGAAAGCGCGCAAGCGGCAGTTCCATCATGGTATCGGCGGTAAGAAAAACCTTTTTGTCGCGAAGAAGCTCCGTCTGTTTGCGAATCTTCTCCCAAGCGGCCTGTTCGCGATCGCGAAGATCGACGGTAATGCCGAATTCGGCGGCCAGATCTTCCCAGAAAGCTCTGGTACCGTCGGGGCCGAAAGGAAAGAGCGAGTGGAGCGTTCTGGCACCCCGTTCACGCTCCAGCTTGACGGCAACCCTTGAAAGATAGGGCTGGATCGGGGCAAGTACAGTATCGGGACCGATTGCGGGCATCCTGTCGAAACGGGATTCCGGGAGGAAACCGCCGACAGGAATACCGAGCGCTTCCGCCTCCGCCCTGAGATCGTCGGCCGTAGCATCGTTCACAGAACCGAGAAAAACCACATTTTTCTGTCCGGCAGGAGCTTCGGGGCAATAAGGCACCAGAGCGTGCAGCACAGAGTCCTCGGCTTGCGTGAAATTGTAAACCAGACCGCTGGCGGGCACGAAAAGCACCGGGACGTCCTGAGTGCTGAGATGATGGGCAAGGCCCTTGAAATCGACTTTCATGACCTCGGGAGTACACGAGGAGAGAAGAAATATCACTGACGGATTGTGGTCGGCCTTGATTTCAGCGATAATCTCTTCGAGAGTCGGCTCCTGCTTCGCGAGATCGCCCTCCTCTATCAGGGCAATGCCGAAACGGGGTTTGGCAAAAATCATCATGCCAAGCGCGTTCTGCAGAAAATGCGCGCAGGTATGCGTACCGAGAATCAGAAAAAAACTGTCCTTTATTTTCTGATACATCCAGCCGACACAGGCAAGGCCGCAGAAACTGTGCGTAACATTGTCTTCCTTTATTATCGGAAATTCGCCGGGAACCTGCATCATGAAGTTTTTCCTCCTGAAATCGTTACCGACCGCACTCAATCCCGGAATCGGGAACAAGCGAAATTGTGCTCGCGGCGGTCAAACTTAAAGAAACTGAAGATATAATATTTTTCATTAATCCTGTACTCTCAGGCTCCCCCTATTTTCGCCTGAACCGAAGCCTGTTTATCGCCAAGATGCACGTCGCGATCGCGGCGGTCGTCGATTTTAAGTACCGTATAAACTCTCTGAACTCCCATACCGAAAGCTTGCTCATGCAGAAGCCCGGCAATGGAAAACAGCTCGGACGCCGGCCCTTCTACCGTCGTACCCATATCGTGAAGCCGATAGCTGCAGCCGCTTCCGGCAAGAAGTTCCTGCAGAGAGGCTATAAAGGAGCTGAAACCCGTGCTTCGGCCGTCGAGAGGAATAACGGTAATGTCCATGAGTGCCATCGCAGTACCCGGATCGATCCTTAACGATAAACCGTCTCTTCACGGCCTGGACCGACAGAGACAAAAGTAACCGGAACCTGCAGCTCATCTTCGAGAAAGGTCACAAAACTGCGTGCTTCGGGACGCATATCATCCAGAGTGCGTGCTTGGGCATTTGAAGACATCCAGCCTTTCAGGGTTTTATATACCGGCGTTACCCTGGAAAGCGTCGGGTGATCGGTTGGAAAGTCATGAATCTCCTTTCCGTCGAGCATGTAGGATGTACAGACTTTTACCTCCTCGAAAGTATCGAGCACGTCCAGTTTGGTGAGCGCTATTTCAGTAACGCCGTTCACGGTCAGGGAGTAACGGAGCGCAACGAGATCGATCCATCCGCAGCGGCGCTTTCTGCCCGTGGTGGCACCGAACTCGTGGCCGATCCGGCAAAGACTCTCTCCCGTCTCATCGAACAGTTCCGAGGGAAAAGCTCCATTGCCGACTCTGGTCATGTAGGCCTTGACCACTCCGATCACCTTGCCGACATAATTGGGAGCGATACCTGATCCGGTACAGGCTCCGCCTGAAGTGGGATTTGACGAGGTTACATAAGGATAGGTGCCATGATCGACATCGAGCAGGCAACCCTGAGCCCCTTCGAGCAGAACGGTTTTACCAGCCTTGAGCTGACGACTGAGATAGAGTTGGGTATTGGTGACGTAGGGATCGATAATCTTGTCGAACTCCGAGTAGTCGCGAACAAGTTCTTCGACATCGAACTCCTCTTTCTCATAGATATTCCTGAAAAGCTTGTTTTTGGCAGCGAGGTTCTCCCTGAGTTTTTCCTGAAGCACGTCGGGACTGAGCAGATCGACAACCCGTATGCCTTTACGGGCGAATTTGTCTTCATAGCTCGGCCCGATACCTCGTCCTGTCGTGCCGATTTTCTGCTCACCCTGCGCATCTTCATGAAGCGAATCGAGCCTCTTGTGGTAAGGCATGATGAGATGGGCATTGTGACTGATAAACAGACGTCCTTTAACATCGTAACCGAGTTCCTCGACCTTTTTGATCTCCTCGAGCAGGGCAACGGGATCGATAACCACTCCATTACCGATGACGCAGACACACCCTTCATGAAAAATTCCCGATGGAATGAGGTGAAGTACGACCGATTTATTATCGAAACAGATGGTATGGCCGGCATTGGCACCGCCCTGATAGCGGACAACAATGTCATATTTGTCGGACAGATAGTCAACAAGCTTTCCCTTCCCTTCATCACCGAACTGTGTTCCGACAATAACAGTTGCTGTACGAGTCGGTTTACTGAATGATTTTGATTCCACGACGTTTATTTTTAACAGGTATAGTGTTCGAAATGAGCAAGAAGCTCGGCTTTTCCTTTTCCGGAAAAAGATGAATAATTTACAATAAATTTGGCTTTTGCCGAGAAACTTTCCATCTCCCGCCTTGCCGCAGCCTTCTCTTTCTGTGTCAGCTTGTCGTCCTTGGTCATGATAATGCCGTAGGGTCGATCGAGGTATTCAAGAAACGCCATCATTTCCCGATCGGACGCCATTGCGGGATGACGTGAATCGACCAGAACGAGAACAAGCGCTATGGCACGACGCTTTTCGATATAGCTTACAAGCAGGTTTCCCCAATGGGCCTTTTCCGCATGCCCCACTGCGGCATAGCCGTAACCGGGCAGATCGACGAAGTAAATATTGTCGTTGATCTGAAAATAGTTGATGAGTCTGGTTTTTCCGGGAGTGGAACTGGTTTTGGCAAGCCCTTTGACGCCTGTAAGAGAATTCAGAAGAGAGGATTTACCGACATTGGAGCGCCCGACGAAAACAATTTCCGGAAAGGTCTCTTCAGGCAGACCGGTGAGAGCTGAAACACTTTTGTAAAAAACTGCGTTGATAATTTTCATGCAACAAAGAAAAAAAACAATCCGGCCCACCTTTGGCAGACCTGAAAAACTGTGGGAAAAAGGAAGCTAAAAAACCTTGCGTTAAAAACCCAAATGTTTAACTTTCGTGAGCTTTTCCAACGATTTTGCATACAATCATAAGGCGTAAAACGGCACCATGGCACTACAGATCTACAACTCGCTTTCGCGCAGCAAGGAAACATTCGAACCGGTCCATCCCGGAGTTGTCGGCATGTATGTATGCGGACCTACCGTTTACGGTCACGCACATCTCGGCCATGCGAAAAGCTATGTTTCTTTTGACGTTGTAGCCAGATGGCTTCGGCAGAGCGGTTATCGGGTGCGATACGTGCAGAACATCACCGACGTAGGACATCTCACCGACGATGCCGATCAGGGCGAGGACAAGATCGCGCGCCAGGCCCGGCTCGAGAAAACCGATCCGATGGAAGTAGCCCAGTACTATACGCGCAGCTTCTATGAAGACATGGACCGCCTTGGCGTCGAACGCCCGAATATCGCGCCGACCGCTACCGGACATGTACCCGAGCAGATTGCCCTGATAAGGCAGCTGGTCGAGTCATCTCATGCATATGTTGTGAACGGCAACGTCTATTTTTCTGTACAATCCTTTCCGGACTATGGAAAACTGTCTGGCAGAACCGATCAGGATGCCCTTCAGTCAGGTACACGAGTTGAGGTAAGAAGCGAAAAACGTCATCCTTCCGACTTCGCTCTCTGGAAAAAAGCTGAAGAGGGTCATATCATGAAGTGGGAGTCGCCATGGGGGACCGGTTACCCTGGATGGCACGTCGAATGCTCAGCGATGTCGATGAAATATCTTGGAGAGACCGTCGATATTCACGGAGGAGGCATGGAAAACAAGTTTCCCCATCACGACTGCGAGATTGCCCAGTCGGAAGCTGCTACCGGCAGGCCATATGTGCGATACTGGATGCACAACAACATGGTGACCGTTGGCGGAATCAAAATGGGTAAGTCTCTGAAGAATTCCGTGAATCTCAAGGATCTGTTCCGCGAAACCGATCCGATGGTAATCCGTTTTTTCATTCTTCAGTCCCACTACCGTTCGCCTCTCGATTTTTCGGAAGCGGCAATCCGGGCCTCTTCAGCAGGTCTCGAAAAACTGCAGGATACCCGCCAGCGACTGCAAAATACCATGCCGAAAACCGGAAACTTCGACAGCGCTGCTTTCACGGAAAAATTCACTGCGGCAATGGATGACGACTTCAACACGCCGCTTGCCATTTCAATCCTTTTTGATTTTTCAAAATCAGTCAACAGCGCGCTTGATAAACAGGAAGGGCTTTCAACGGACTCGATAGCCGAAGCCGCAGCATTTCTCGATACTTTCGCGGGAAAGGTTCTGGGAGTCGTATCTGCCTGCAATGAGACGTCCGGACATGAATCAGGAAACAGCCGTCAGACGCTTGAGAGGGTTATTGCCATACTGCTCGATATGCGTATCGAGGCCCGAAAAAACAAGGACTTTGCCTTGAGTGACCGAATTCGGGACATGCTGCTCGAAGCAGGAGTTGAGGTAAAGGATACCAGAGAAGGTGCGAGCTGGTCGCTTAAAACCGAACCCTGAAGCCTTATTCCGGCATCTTCGATGTGCCTCCGCGACTTGTTGTCCTACAGGAACTCCTCGCGCTTTTCGCGTCTCAGCAGATCGACAATTGCGGAAACCTTGCACGTATCGCCTTTATTGCAGATCAGCAGCACATCACCGGTGTCCACCACGATCAGATCGTTGACACCGACCATGCAAACAAGCTTCCCCTGCGGTTTTCTCAGAAATACACCGGAACTTTCCACCCTCATTACGTCCAGTTCGCAAGTATCTTCAGGATTTTCATGACTGGCGCTTATCCGCGCAACCTCATCCCAGCTGACGAGATCGCTCCACCCGAAATCGCCTGCCAGCATATATACAGGATCGGCTTTTTCCATAATTCCGTGATCGATGGAAACCGGATGAATCCAGCTGTAAACATCCTCGATGACCTCGTCTTCGGTATCGGTGCCGAGATGCTCATGAATAGTGAGAAGATCCTTGTACAGTTCAGGCATTGAACGTTCGAACTCCCGGCAGATCGCATCGATATGCCAGATAAAAACACCGCTGTTCCAGAAAAAGTCCCTGCTTTCAAGAAATTGCACCGCCGTTGCATAATCAGGCTTCTCCGCGAACGTCTTCACCCTGAAAAGCGTGTATCCATGCTCTCCATCTTCTGGCGACATCTCCTCGGAATGGCCGGCCGACTGTATATAGCCATATTCGGTTTCAGGATAGGCAGGGGTAAGTCCAATGGTGATCAGTCCTTTTTTTTCTGCAGCGATCCTTATGCCGATTTCAAGAATTTTTATAAACGACTCCACATCACGCACATCATGATCAGAAGGAAGCACAACGGTGACCGCGTCCGGATCTCTCTTTTTTATATGGGCCGTTGCAAGTGCTATACAGGGGGCCGTATTGCGCGCCGATGGTTCGGCAATGATATTTTCCGGACTGATATCAGTTCCGGCGGCTATGATGCACTCTCTGCCCTCCCTGCTGCTGATGACGATTATCCTTTCAGGAGGAACAAGCGAAGCGATCCGCCTGACGGTAAGCGAAAACATGGTATCGAGCCGGAAAAGCTCGAGACACTGGGCCGGATGTTTTCTCCTTGCAGCCGGCCATAGGGCTTTAGCCGATCCCCCGGCCATGATAACGGCATAAACATGACTGTTCGGCATAGTATGCATCAATTCGTTATCGCCAATTGAAAGCCGTATTATCGGTACTCTTACGCGGCCTTTCGAAATGGCTGTTGTCTATAAGCCTAAAAAGTCTTTTTTTCCTTTAACCATAGTAATCAATAAACCGTTAAGATGAAACGTCACACAGAGGAGCTCGATGCGCTGAAAGAACTCTGCTCCCGCGAACAGATGGCACTCACAGAGTCACAGTATGAACTGCTGGCAGCTTATGCGTTGCTGCTCGAACAGTGGAACAAAAAAATTAATCTTATCAGCAGAAAAGAAGATGCGCCAGTTATCATCAAACATGTTTTTCACTCTCTGCTTATGGGTCTGTTCCATCCGTTCTCTGCTGGTGAAAAAGTGCTTGATCTTGGTACAGGAGGAGGATTACCGGGTATTCCGCTGGCTATCGCCTGGCCTGATACAAGGTTTCTGCTCGTCGATTCGACCGGGAAAAAAATTGCCGCCTGTCAGGCTATGATCAACGAGCTTGGAATCGGCAACGCCGTTGCGCTGCATTCAAGAGTAGAAGAGTTGAAAGGGCTCACGTTCGATACGGTGCTGAGCCGTCAGGTTGCGCAGCTTGAGCAACTGTGCGCCTATACATATCGCTTTCTGAAACCGGAAGGATGCCTTATCTGCCTGAAAGGAGGAAATCTTGAGGAAGAGATCAAAACGGCTCTTGAAGCCAGGCACGCCCACCATGGATTTCCGTCAACGATCGAACATTTTGCTATCAGCGGATTCAGTCCGTTTTTCGCGGAAAAAGAGATAGTCATTGCCCGAAGGTAATATGACCCTCAGGCAATGACTAACAATGTTTTTGGTAATAACCAGACTATCCGAAAAGGGAATTACTCGCCGGCTGCAGTAGCTGTCGCTTCAGTTTTTTTCGATCCCTTGACGCGTTTTGCGCGATCCTGCTTTCCTGGCAGCTGCTTTGACGGAGCCTCTGCATAATCCACCAACTCGATGACGGCCATTTTCGCTGCATCACCGAAACGCGGGGCAAGCTTGATTATTCTTGTATATCCGCCATTACGGTCACCGATTTTCGATACTATATCCTCAAAAAGCATTTTGACGGCTTCTTTGTCTCTTATGCTTTTAAATATTTCGCGCTGTGCATGCACCGTACCTTTACGCGCTTTCGTGATAATTTTCTCTACGACTTTCCTTGTTTCCTTGGCCTTTGCTTCTGTCGTTTCGATACGTTTGTAAACAAGCAGCTGTGTTGTCAGATTGGCAAGTGTCGCCTTTCTATGAGCTGCAGTTCTTCCGAGTTTTCTTGCCGGCTTAACTTTACGCATGACTGATTCCTGATCTCAAAAATTCAAAAATAATCCAATTAATTTTTTTACCCTTTCATCTGATATTTGGTAATATCCATACCGAATTTCAGATCGAACTTCTCAAGCTGCTCTTTCAGCTCGGTCAGTGACTTCTTGCCGAAATTTTTGTAGTTAAGCAACTCATCCTCTTTTCTCGATACAAGATCGCCGATAGTATCGATTTCGGCAAGACGGAGGCAGTTATGCGAACGTACCGAAAGATCGAGATCCTCAATCTTGGTATTGAACAGCTTGCGCATATTCTCGAACTCATCATCCTGCTGCTTGAACTCCTCTTCGGTAAACTCCTCTTCGGTCGGCGAGAAATCGGCAAAAAAGGTGACATGTTCATTGATGATCTTCCCGGCAAGACTGATAGAGTCGTCCGGAGTGATCGAACCATCGGTTTCGACATCGAGGATCATTTTCTCATAATCGGTACGCTGTCCAACACGGGTATTTTCAACCGTGAATTTCACGTTCCTTATGGGAGTGAAAATGGCATCGATAGCGATAAAACCGATCGGCATGCCATCGGGACGATTCTCTTCGGATGGAAGGTATCCGCGTCCCCTTCCGACAAAGATATCGATTTTCAGTGTAGCCCCTTCATTCACGGTAGCAATATGAAGGTCTTTATTGAGTACCTCGAACTCACCTTCCTGAGCGATAATATCGCCGGCAGTGAACTCTTTCTGGCCATTAAGCACCAATGATGTCTTGCAGTTTCTCTTGCAGTTCGAACGGAACCGAACCTTTTTGAGATTCAGAACGATCTCGGGAACATCTTCCCTGACACCGTTTATGGTAGAAAACTCATGAAAAACGCCATCTATTTTTAAACCTGTTATTGCAGTTCCCGGAAGTGAAGCCAGAAGCGCTCTTCTCATCACATTACCAAGGGTTACACCATAACCCCTCTCGAGAGGCTGCGCGACAAAACGACCGAACCTGTCAGTATGAGTAGCTTCGTCAACCTCTATTTTAGCAGGCATCTGCATCTGGTATATCATATTCGTTTATACCTTTGATTTCATTAACATCACTTAGAGTACAACTCAACTACAAGCTGCTCATTGAACGGCTCCTGAATATCCTCACGCTCAGGAACACTGAGAAAAACGGCTTTCTGATTAGCCTTGTCAACCTGTATCCATGAAGGAAAACGGGATTCGGGAGCCTTGCCGAGCGAATCGGTTACAGCGCCCATATTACGGCTTCTCTGGCGGAACTCGATAAGATCGCCCGGCGATACCTGGAATGAAGGAATATTTACCTTTTTACCGTTCACGACAAGATGACCATGAGAAACAAGCTGACGGGCACCCGCACGGGAAGCGGAAAAACCTGAACGGAAAACCACATTGTCCAAGCGCCTTTCAAGAAGCTTGACAAGGTTATCGCCGGTAACGCCCCGCTGTGCCACTGCTTTCTTATAGTAGTTCCTGAACTGCTTCTCGAGAATACCGTAGAGATATTTCATCTTCTGCTTCTCTCTGAGCTGCAGGGCATACTCTGAAACCTTTCCTTTCCGCGACTGTCCATGCTGTCCTGGCGCGAATGGTCTTCTTTCAAGATATTTTTCAGCTTTCGGTGAAAGCGCAACACCTAACCGACGCGATACTTTTGTTATTGAGCCTCTAAATCTTGCCATATCAATTGCTTCATTGAAATTCTATAAATATATAAAATCAGACCCTTCTGCGTTTCGGGGGTCTGCAGCCGTTATGAGGCAGGGGCGTAATATCCCTGATGGAACGAACTTCGAGTCCCGCTCCCTGCAACGCTCTTATCGCTGCGTCCCGCCCTGCTCCAGGTCCTTTGATAAAAACCTGGACATTTCGCATACCGAGATCAAAAGCCTCTTTCGCGGCAGCTTCCGATGTTACCTGAGAAGCATAAGGAGTGTTCTTTTTGGATCCCCTGAAACCGTTTTTACCTGCACTCGACCAGGAGACTGTATTACCCTGTACGTCGGTAATGGTTACCATAACATTATTGAACGATGCCTTGATATGGACGACACCTTCAGGGGTAACCTTTACTTTTTTTCTTTTTCTGCTTACTGTTGCCATGAGCTTACACTCTTAAGTAATCAAAGTTGATATATTGCTGTCACTACTTCTTCGTTGCCTTCTTCTTGCCTGCGACGGTCTTGCGCTTGCCTTTTCTGGTCCTTGCGTTAGTCTGCGTCCTCTGACCACGCACCGGAAGCGATCTCCTGTGCCGCAGCCCTCTGTAACAACCGATATCCATCAGTCGCTTGATAGCTGTCTGCTGTTCACCACGCGCCTGACCCTCAACTTTGTAGTCTTCGGCAATAATCTCTCTTATTGCATGCGCCTCTTCATCATTCAGCTCTGATATTTTCCTTTCGGGAGCAATACCTGCTCTCTGCAGAATGTTCTCGGCCGATGTCCTCCCGATACCATAAACATGAGTCAGAGCGATGACCGCATGCTTGTTTAACGGCAAATTTACCCCAGCTATCCTCATATGCTCTTTGTAGTTCTATTGATTATTTCTGAAGATCAACCCTGGCGCTGCTTATGGCTTGGATTCACTTTGCAGATCACAAACCGTTTGCCTTTGCGCTTGATGATACGGCAGTGTTCACAACGCTTTTTGATGGATGAATATATTTTCATATTTGGCCCCACATACAATAATTAAGTCGTCTGTCTATCGAAAAATCTGAAAGGCATGTAATGTAAGAAAATTAGTTCGAAAAATCAACACAAGATTCTTGATTTTTCGTCCCCTATTTGTACCGATACGTTATACGTCCTTTCGATATATCATAGGGAGAAATCTGCACCTTGACCTTGTCGCCAGGTAGGATCCGGATGTAATGCATCCTGATTTTTCCCGATACATGCGCAAGAACCTCAAGACCATTTTCAAGCTTTACCTTGAACTGCGCGTTAGGAAGCGCATCAATAATAACGCCTTCAATCTCGATTGCTTCTTCTTTGGCCAAAAGTATGCTCCTTTGAATTCATTGGTTTTTCAGGAAGCCTCAGTGCGCTTCCTTTTCAAGTAACGAGCGGGTCAGCACTTCGGCTTTTCCCGGCCTTACAATAATCGTATGCTCGAAATGAGCCGAATGCTTTCCGTCTTCTGTTACTGCAACCCATGCACCTCTTTTACTGACAGCCTTTCTTGATCTGCCGAGAGCTATCATGGGTTCGATGGCCAGAGCCATCCCCGCTCTCAGTTTCACTCCCGTATGCTTTTTCCCGTAATTGGGTACGGCAGGATCTTCATGCAGCTCGCTGCCGATGCCATGCCCTACCATATTCTCTATGACGCTGAATCCGAAAGAGCGGGCATGCTCTTCGACCGCTGCCGAAATATCATGAAGCCTGTTCCCCTCGACGGCCTGCGCTATACCCCGATAAAGACACTCCCTTGTAACATCGACAAGGAGCTGCACTTTCTGATCTATCGTGCCCATCACAAATGTTCTTGCCGCATCTCCATGATAACCGCCTTTATAAACGCCGCAATCAACCGACACGATATCGCCTTCACGAATGATTCGTTTTACAGTCGGGACTCCGTGCACCACCTCTTCGTTGATCGAAACGCAAAGGGTCGCAGGGTAAGGCGTAACGTCTGGATCTCCTTTGGGAGCATAATTCAGAAAACTCGGCACAGCATGGTGATCCCGTATAAACGATTCAGCCATCTCATCAAGCCGTTTCGTCGTCATCCCGGGTTCTATTTCCTCTTCGAGCATATCGAGAACCATAGCCGTCAAAGCTCCCGATTCACGCATAAGCTCAATTTCGCGTTCACTCTTGATGGTAATCATAAAGCGGTCCTTAAGGCCTCTGACGGCCTCTTGTTTTACCTGTCTTCATAAATCCGTCGTAGTGACGCATAAGCAGATGGCTTTCAACCTGCTGCAGGGTATCGAGTCCGACTCCGACAATGATCAAGAGACTGGTGCCGCCGAAAAACTGGGCAAAACCGGGTGTGACGTTTGCGAACTTTGTCAGAAAAGTAGGCAGAACGGCAATGATGGCAAGCGATATTGCTCCCGGAAGCGTAATACGCGTCAGAATGTTATCGATAAAATCCGCAGTGCTTTTACCCGGCCTCACGCCTGGTATAAATCCGCCCTGGCGCCGCATGGTATCGGCGACCTCTTTAGGGTTGAATGCGATAGCCGTATAGAAGTAGGTAAAGAAAACGATCATGGTGCCGAATATGAGCGCATACCACCACGAATCATAAGCAAGCGCGCTGGAAATACTCTGCATCATTTCGTTTTCAGGAAAAAACGAGACGAAGGTTCCGGGCAGGAACATGATGGACTGAGCGAAAATGATCGGCATAACCCCTGCTGTATTGATGCGCATGGGAATATACTGAGTACTTCCGCCATAAACCTTTCTACCGACAACGCGTTTCGCGTGTTGAACGGGAACCCTTCGGGTACCTACTGTAAGCACAACAACAAATGCGACGATAGCAACCATCATCGCTATAATGATTATCTCGACAATCCAGTTCTTGCTGCCAAGTGAAACCGAGCGGAACTCGGCAACCAGCGACTGCGGAAAACGGGCGAGAATACCGATCATGATGATGAGAGAAATACCGTTGCCGATTCCTCGCTCGGTAATCCGTTCTCCAAGCCACATGACAAAAACAGTGGACGCCGTAAGGACGACAACAGCAGTAAAGGTAAAAAACCAGCCGGGATCGGGAACTACAGCCGTTCCGAACGAAGCCGGACTGGCAAGACTGACACTTACTCCCCATGCCTGCAGGGCGGCAATGAGGACCGTGCCATAACGTGTCATCTGGTTGATTCTCTGACGCCCCTCCTCACCCTCTTTCTGCAGCTTCTGCACATAGGGCGTTACAGCGCCGAGCAGCTGAACGATAATGGATGCTGAAATGTAGGGCATGATACCGAGAGAGAATATCGAAGCTCTTGCGAATGCTCCTCCGACGAAAAGATCGAAGAGACCGAAAAGATCGTTCGAATGTGAGGGAGATGCGCCGGCAACTGCAGACGCATCGACACCCGGTATCGTAATGTGAGAACCAAGCCTGTAGATAAACAGGAGAAGCAGTGTATAGAGGATCCGCTGCCGAAGCTCAGGGATTTTGTTGATATTGCGTATACTTTCAGTAAGCTTCATAACGGCTCGATACTATATTCAGGACTTTGCTGATTTCTTGACTCTTTTGACTTTTACAAGCGGAGCTTTTGGCTTCAAAAGAGCTTCTTCTACCTGCAAATCGCCTATTTTAGAAGCCTCTTCGAGTGTACGATAAGCCTTTACAACCTCTCCGCCGGCTTTTATAATTTTCTCTTCAGCGCTTTTACTGAAAAAGTGTGCTGTGATTTTCAGCGCTTTTGTCAGTTCGCCACTGCCGAGAATCTTGAAATAATCGGCATAGCTCGCATTACAGAGCGCCTTGAGATCGAGAACGGAAATATCCTCTCCGGTAATGAGACCTTCCTCGATCCACGCATCAATCTGTTCGAGATTGACAGTCTTGACCGATTTTCTGTTCGGAGGCGTAAAACCGAATTTAGGAAGTCTGCGATAGATCGGTATCTGACCGCCTTCATTGATCGGCGTCTTGTAACCGCTTCTTGCCTGCTGGCCTTTGTTTCCTTTACCGGCAGTTGTTCCGTTTCCGGATCCCTGTCCGCGACCAACCCTTTTTTTGCTTTTTACTGCGCCTTTTGCAGGACGAAGTGAACTTAAATCCATGATATCAATCCCTACTTGCTATTTGTAAAATCTTAAAGCTCTTCAACTTTAACGAGATGCTGCACAACTCTTATCTGACCGCGCAGGCAGGGGTTATCCTGCTTTTCAACCTGATAGTTCGGACGACCGAGACCAAGAGCCTTGATAGTCGCTTTCTGCTTTTTTGTACAGCCTATCACACTGCGCACCTGGATTATCCGTATTGTTTTATCACTCATGTCTCTACTTTCTCTCTTTTTAGCTTTCAAAAACCTCTTTAAGGCTCTTCGAACGTCTTTCGGCAACTTCAAGAGCATCGGACATGCTCTGTAATCCTTTTATAGCTGCCTTTACCACATTGTGCGGATTTGACGAACCGAGCGATTTGGTAAGCACATCATGGACTCCGGCCATTTCAAGAACAGCCCTGACGGCTCCACCAGCAATCAATCCCGTACCGGGAGTAGCAGGCTTCATCAAAACTTTTGCCGAACCGTATTTTGCAATAACCTGATGAGGAATGGTACCCTTGACAATAGGAACCTTGATCACATTCTTCTTGCCGTCCTCGACTCCTTTGGCAATCGCATCCTGAACCTCGTTTGCTTTCCCAAGTCCATAACCGACATGACCCTCTCTGTCGCCGACAACAACGATGGCATTAAATCCAAAGCGTTTGCCGCCTTTGACAACTTTAGCCGTTCTATTGATATGAACCAGCTTCTCTTTCAGATTCAATTCACCGGGCCTGATATTTTTAGCAGATATTTTCGCCATTTACTTTCTCTTTGAGAGGTTTTTAAAAGACCAGTCCGGCTTCTCTCGCACCATCAGCCAACGCTTTCACCCTGCCATGATAACGGAATCCGTTCCTGTCGAATATAACTTTGGTAATTCCCTGGGCCTTCGCTTTTTCGCCAAGCTGGAGGCCGACAATACGGCACACATCGCTTTTCGTGCCTTCAAGAGCCCGGTTTTCTTTTGACATGCTCGATACCGACATGATGGTTTTGCCGTTATCGTCATCAATCAGCTGCGCGTAAATCTGCGACAGACTGCGGTACACACAAAGTCTCGGTTTTTTTTCATTTCCGTGAACCTGCTTCCGGCTCCTGTCCTTGATTTTCTGCCTGCGTGAGGCTTTATCGATTTGACTCATTCTCTTCAACCCTAAAAATGTTATTGCCTGACTGTTATAGCTTTATATCCGGCATTTACTTGCCGGCTGCCTTGCCTTCCTTGCGGCGGATCACCTCGCCTTCGTACTTGATGCCTTTGCCTCGGTACGGCTCAGGCTTACGGAACGAACGTATTTTTGCAGCAACCTGACCTACAAGGGCTTTGTCAATACCGCTGATAAGAATAGTGGTCTGATCGGGAACCTCTATTTTGATGCTGTCCGGAGCCTTGAAATAAATCATATGCGAATACCCCAGCGTGAGAGCCAGGAGATCGTTTTTAAGCTCTGCGCGATAACCGACGCCGGCGATCTCGAGTTTTCTTGTAAATCCTTTCGTGACACCCTCAACCATATTGCTGATAAGCATCCTGTAAAGGCCGTGCATAGCTTTGGACTTTTTGGTCTCGTCAATTCTCTGCACCGTAACAACGCCGTTCTCTTCCTGCAGGGTTACCTGTGCAACCAGAGCCTGCTCAAGTGTACCTTTCGGGCCGGTCACCTTGACATTGGCATCACTGATCTCTATCTTCGCCTGATTGCTCAGGGATATCGGCATTTTTCCTATTCTTGACATGGTATTCTTGTACGCTTTGGCTTATGAATTAATAGATGCGGAAGAGGATTTCACCACCTACGCCCTGCTCTCTGGCCTCTTTATCGGTAATGATCCCCTTCGAGGACGAAAGGATATACAATCCGAGACCACCCAGATACTTTCTGATATCCTTACCCTGGTACACTCTTCTTCCTGGTTTGCTCACCCTGGTAATTTCCCGTATCGCCGGTTCGCCGAGTGCGGAATATTTCAGATCGACACGGATAAACGGAAACTGTTCCGTTGTGATAACCGTAAAGCTTTTTATGTACCCTTTAGCCACGAGTAATTCCGAAATATTCTCTCTGAGCTTCGAATACGGTATATCGGTTGTTTTGTTTTTTGCTCTTCCCGCGTTTCTGATACGGGTGATATAATCTGCAATAGAATCCGTTACAGGCATAGCGAACGTTGGTTACTTTCAAAAATGAACAAATATCTCTTTACTCTACTCTATACGGAACGACTTACCAGCTTGCTTTCTTTACACCGGGAAGTTTTCCTTCCAGAGCAAACTTGCGGAACATCTGGCGGCAGAGTCCGAACTTTTCATATACACCTCTTCCGCGACCTGTAAGAACGCAGCGATTTTTCACCCTTGTCGCTGAGCTGTCTCTCGGCAGCTTGCGCAGAGCCTCGTAATCTCCAGCCTTCAGCAACTCTTCACGCTTGGCAGCATACTTCTCTACAAGCTTTTTTCTTTTCTCGTTCCGTGCAATAATGCTTTTCTTCGCCATCTCTGGATTCCTGATAGGTTAATTGTTCTTCTTTTTGAACGGCATACCAAGCTCGGCAAGCAGTACATAAGCCTCTTCATCGGTTGCTGCTGATGTCACAAACGATATATCCATACCTGATATTCTCGGAACTTTATCGATATCGATTTCAGGGAAGATAATCTGTTCGCGAATACCGGTGGTATAGTTGCCACGACCGTCGAAACTGGTGTCGTTCAGGCCGCGGAAATCACGAATCCTCGGAACTGCGAGACTGACGAAACGGTCTAAAAACTCGTACATGGTTTTTCTGCGGAGAGTTACCCGGCAACCAATCGGCTGGTTTTCACGCAGTTTGAAATTCGATATGGCTTTTCTCGACTTGCGGATCTGAGGCTTCTGGCCGGTAATCTGTGCGAGCTCGCTCATTGCCGTCTCAAGAAGCTTCGGCTCTGCTGCCGCCTCTCCGACACCTATATTGATAGCGATTTTCTGTAGTTTCGGCACCATCATAACGTTTTTGTACTGAAACCTCTCCATAAGCTTGGGAACTACCTTGTCCTTGTAGAAGGTTTCAAGGCGGGCTTCAACGTTCTCTGCCGGTGCTTTCTCTTTGTTTTTTGTCATGCTTTACTCTCATTTGCCAGAATGGTCTTTGTCATTCTGTCTTAATAAAATACTCTTTAGCTCTTCTTCACATTTGATGCATGAATAGGGAATTCCCTTTCGATGATCGAACCCTGGGGATGGCTTTGCGTAGGTTTCATGTGACGCTTTCTGATATTCACGCCTTCAATGATCACACGGCCTTTCTGAGGATATACTTTCAGTACCTTTCCTGCCTTGCCCTTATCGTTTCCGCTGATGACAACGACACTGTCGTTTTTTTTGACATGCAGCTTTACTTTTTTAATCCCTGTTTTCATTTTTCACTGATATGATAGTATTCATAAAATCTGAGCGGGAGACGAGACTCGAACTCGCGACCAACAGCTTGGAAGGCTGTGACTCTACCAACTGAGTTACTCCCGCTTGAAGTTTTTACAGCACTTCAGGCGCCAAAGATACGATTTTCATATATTTTCTATCGCGTAATTCTCTGGCAACGGGCCCGAAAATTCGGGTTCCTCTCGGTTCCCCCTGAGCATTGAGCAGTACGACTGCGTTTTCATCAAACCTGATGTAGGAACCGTCTTTCCTTCTCTGTTCCTTTGCACACCGCACCACAACTGCTTTGCAGACATCTTTTTTCTTGACGACTCCGCCTGGCACGGCGGCTTTCACCGATACGATAACCTGATCACCCAGTCCGGCATAACGCCTTCCTGTACCGCCGAAAACATGTATACAGCGAACTTTTTTCGCTCCACTGTTATCTGCTACAACCAGATTTGTTTCTTTCTGGATCATCCTGATTCAACCTTTTTAATGTGTAAAGAGCCCTGCTTATTTGGCTTTTTCTATGATTTCAACGAGACGGCAGCTTTTTTTCTTGCTCAACGGCCTGCACTCGACAACCTTTACCAGATCACCAACTCCTGCTTCGTTCTTTTCGTCGTGAACCATCAGCTTGGTTGTCTTTTTAAAGTATTTCTTATAGACGGGATGCTGTACCCTGCGCTCAACTGTAACAAGGATGGCTTTATCCATCTTATCGCTGACCACTTTACCCTGCCAGCTTTTTTTACGTCCTCTTGCTGCAGCATTCTGTTCCGTTGCGGCAGTCTCTGTTCTGTTTTCTTCCATTTATCGTAAACGGTTTGTTGTTGCCTTATTCAATCCTGTCCTGCTTCGGCCGCATTCAGTTTGTGGAGCATCGTTTTCATGCGGGCAATATCACGTCGTGAATTGCGAAACACCATAGGGTTCTGCGGAAGCTCGATTACCTTGTAGAAATTGATATCGGCAAGCCTGTCTTCAAGCTGAACGATCCTGTCGATAAGTTCCTGCCTGGTCATCGCTGCGATTTCGTACTTTTTCATAGTTATAATCCTCTTGTCGATTTTGTTGCTCTATTATCCTTCGTAATCAGGACGGACAATAAACTTTGTTTTAATCGGCAGTTTCTGCGCTGCAAGTCTGAAAGCTTCAGTTGCAACCTCACGTGAAACACCCTCGGCTTCGAACATTATCCTTCCTGGTTTAACAACAGCTACCCAGAATTCCGGCGAACCTTTACCTGAACCCATTCGGGTTTCAGCCGCTTTTTTCGATACGGGTTTGTCGGGAAATATTCTGATCCAGATCTTGCCATCTCTTTTCATATATCTGTTCATGGCAACACGAGCTGCCTCGATCTGGCGACTGGTTATCCAGGCTGGCTCCATTGCTTTCAGACCGAAAGAACCGAAAGAAACAGAAGTTCCGCGACCGGAATTGCCTTTCATGCGGCCTCTCTGTGACTTTCTATATTTAACTCTCTTTGGCATTAACATACCGACAACTCCATTCTTTTTCTGATTATAATGTATATGTCATTATGCGCGCTTGGTGCGGCTGCGGCGGCGCTTGCTGCGCGGATCACGGGGCCTGGACTTGGAATCTGCCCGGCGATCTTTCATCCGCTTCATCTCGTCTTCTTCGATGGCATCGATGCGCTGAACAAGAACCTCACCTTTATAAACCCACACTTTAATTCCGATGGTACCGGCTATCGTGTGCGCCGTAACGCTTGCATAATCTACATTTGCGCGAATGGTGTGCAACGGAATCTTTCCTTCCTTGTACTGTTCCGCTCTTGCGATTTCAGCTCCACCGAGTCGTCCGGCGCATCTGATTCTGATACCTTCAGCTCCGGCACGCATCGCCTGCTGTATGGCTTGCTTCATAGCTCTTCTGAAAGAAACGCGATTCTCGAGCTGGTAAGCGATGTTGTCGCCGATCAGCTGGGCCTCTATCTCAGGCTTTATCACTTCAACAACATCTATCTTGACCTCTTTACCGGTAATACGGGTCAACTCCTGTGAGAGATTGTTGATCTCTTCGCCTTTTCTGCCGACAACTGCTCCCGGACGGGCAGCATAAATATTTATCTTGACGTGCTTGGTCGTTCTTTCAATAACGATACGCGCAATACCGGCCTTCTCTCTTTTCAGTCTTGCCAGCACATAGTTACGAATAACATGATCCTGCTTGATTTTTTCCGAAATTACAGGGCTGTCGTCGTACCAGCGTGATGTCCAGTCCTTGATAATTCCAAGTCTGAATCCAGTAGGATTAACTTTCTGACCCAATGTTCTCTCCTTGTTATTTTTTATTTACTGGACTGCTTAACCTTATCGACGATCACTGTCAGGTGATTCGAACGCTTGCGAACCCTGTATGCGCGTCCCATCGGAGCCGGAAGCATTCTTTTAAGAGTTGCCCCCTGATCGACAAATACCTCCTTGACAACCAGCTCCTGATCACTTACCCGTTCATCGGGATTGAGTTGAGCATAGTTTGCCACGGCCGACTTGAGGGTCAACATCACATTCCTTGAAGCGCCTTTAGTAGAGTTCAGGAGAATGGCTTTTGCCTGATCGACCGGTTTTCCACGAACAAGACCTGCCAGAAGACGCATTTTCCTCGGCGATGTTGGCGTATGACGTAATATTGCTTTAGCTTGCATGGTAATCTTACCCTTTCGCGTTATTCAGTTATTTTTTCCTTGGTGCTGAGCCGCCTTTTTCAGCCTTTCCGCCGGCATGACCGCGAAATGTCCTCGTAGGAGCGAACTCTCCAAGCTTGTGTCCAACCATATTGTCACTGACATACACCGGAACATGGGTCTTGCCATTATGTACGGCAATGGTGTGCCCTACAAAATCAGGTGAAATCATTGAACTTCTGGACCAGGTCTTAACGACCTTTTTCTCGTCCTTGGCGTTTAAATCAAGGATCCGCTTCTCCAGTTTGAAATCAATGAACGGCCCCTTTTTAAGTGATCTTGGCATACTTTCTCTGCTTGTTATAATTAAGCGCTACAGTTACTTGGCATTCCTGCCGCGGACGATAAGCTTTGTCGATGCTTTCTTTTTATTTCTCGTTTTCAGACCCTTGGCAAGCTGTCCCCATGGAGATTTTGGATGTTTTCTGCCACCGCCTGACTTCGATTTACCTTCACCACCGCCCATCGGATGATCGACAGGGTTCATGGCCATACCTCGCGTCTGCGGACGAATACCAAGCCAACGACTTCTGCCTGCCTTGCCGAGAACAACATTTTCATGATCCGAGTTACCGACAACGCCTATAGTGGCACGGCACTCGACCCTTACTTTTCGTATTTCACCGGATGGAAGCCTGAGCGTCGCATAATCTCCCTCACGAGCCGCAAGAACTGCGAAAGCTCCTGCTGAACGAACTATCTGGCCACCCTTTCCTGCCTTCATTTCCACATTGTGGATATCGGTACCGAGAGGGATGTTTTTCAGCGGCATGGTATTGCCGGCCTTGATCTCCACCTTCTCGCCGCTTTCTACCTTGTCGCCTACGCTCAAACCTTTCGGGGCGAGAATATAACGTTTTTCTCCATCATTGTAATGCAATAATGCAATTCTTGATGAACGATTAGGATCATATTCTATAGATGCGACCAAAGCAGGGATCCCATCCTTGTTTCTTTTGAAATCGACGATCCTGTAATGGCGTTTATGTCCGCCGCCTCTGTGTCTCGAGGTTTTTCTTCCCGCGCTGTTACGGCCACCGCTCTTCTTGATCGGTACGAGAAGACTTTTTTCAGGCTCACTTTTTGTGATCTCGTCAAATCCAGGGTATGACATGAACCTTGACCCTGGTGTTATCGGCGCTAATTTCCTGATTGCCATTGCAATTATGATCTATCCTTTTTGTAGTTTCTATCCTTCGCCCTTCTGCGCAGAACCGGAATAATAGTCTATCGACTGTCCGTCTGCGAGAGTGATGACAGCTTTCTTCCAGTCACTCTTCTTGCCGGCGATCAGCCCTTTACGGGTTTGCTGCCGTTTTGCTTTACCAAGGCAGTTCACGGTACGAACCGATTTTACCGTTACGCCGAATTTTTTCTCAACGGCATTTCTGATATCGGTTTTGTCTGCATCCGGCTTGACAACAAAAACGTACTGACCTTTCTTTTCAGTCAATCCTGTACTTTTTTCCGTTAACCACGGCCGTAACAACGGGTGTTTCATCTCATTCACTCCTTTTTACTGGAAACCTGCAATTACCCTAAGGTATCTTCTATTTTTTTCAAAGCGGCTTTCTGGAAAACGATCGCCTGACTGTCGAGTATATCATATGTCGAAGCCTTTTCTGCCGACATAATATTAAGAGCCTCGATATTGCGGCCTGATCGTGCGATAATCATATCGTACTCAGGCGTCAGCATGAGGGTTTTTTTCTCTGCAAGCCCAAGATTCTTCAGAATATCGGCCACCGGTTTTGTCTTGATTTCGCCAAGCCTGAAATCCTCGACAACCACAATCTGACCGGCCTGAGCCTTTGCGCTGAGCGCTGAACGACGGGCAAGCTGTTTAACTTTTTTGTTGACCTTCTGGTCATAGCTGCGGGGCTGGGGACCGAAAATAGTGCCGCCGCCAATCATCAGAGGAGAGCGCGTAGAACCCTGACGTGCGTTACCGGTACCTTTCTGACGGAAGGGCTTTCTGCCGCCACCGCGTACTTCAGCACGGGTCTTTGCCTTGTGCGTTCCCTGCCTTCTGTTTGCAAGTATCGATTTTACATCAAGATACATTGCATGTTCAGATATATCAGCGCCGAAGATCTCATCACTGAGCGTAACAACCTCTCCTGTTTCAGTGCCGCCTGTATTTAAGACTTTAAGTTCCATAACTTCGTGCAATCAGCGTTTACTTTTTTATAGAAACAATCTTTACGTAGGAGTTTTTCGGACCCGGCACAGCACCTTTGATAACCAGCAGATTTGACTCCGGCATAATCTTGACAATCTCAAGATTTTTGACCGTAATATTATCTCCGCCCATACGTCCGGCCATTCTGGTACCCCTGAACGTTCTCGAGGGATCTGACGATCCTCCGACAGAACCAGGAGCGCGCAACCTGTCCGACTGACCATGAGTTCTTGATCCGCCGCCGAAATTATGACGTTTGACAACACCGGCAAAACCTTTTCCCTTCGAAACACCGAGAACGTTTACCTTTTCGCCTTCCTTGAAAGACTCCACACTGACAGGATTGCCAGCCTCCAGATTTTCACTGAATTCGGTTTTTTTGAATTCCGCCATCATAAAGCCTGGTGTGACTCCGGCCTTTCTGTAATGACCCTGCAGAGGCTTGTTTATTTTCTTCTCATCTCTTTCCCCTATACCTATCTGATAAGCGTCATAGCCATCCTTCTCTGCACTTTTCACCTGCGTCACAAAGCATGGACCTGCCTGAATAACAGTACAGGATATCGCCTCGCGTTTATCATTGTATAAACGGGTCATGCCGATTTTCTTTCCAAGAATCGCACCCATATATGATTAGCTTTTCTAATTCGTTAAGACTTAATTTCAACATCAACACCACTCGGAAGCTCGAGCTTCATAAGCATATCGATAGTCCTGGTAGTGGGATTGATGATTTCGATCAACCGCTTGTGCGATGAGAACGAAAACTGCTCCCTGGACTTCTTGTCGACATGCGGCGAACGGTTTACCGTATATATATGCGCTTTTGTCGGCAGAGGTATGGGACCGAAGATGATGGCATCCGTCTGCTTAACCACATCAATAATCCGTAAAGCCCATTTATCAACCAGGCTATGGTCGTATGACTTGAGCTTGATTCTTATCTTTTGCTGTACAGCCACTTGTCAACCCTGTTTCTTTGTTAGCAATAAAAAAGGGGCGGGGGGTTATAATCCCCGCCCCGGGACGACGTCGCCCTGGATTACTCGATGATTTTGGTCACAGAACCTGCGCCAACGGTACGACCGCCTTCACGGATAGCGAAACGGAGGCCCTCGTCCATAGCGATAGGAGCTATCAGTTCGACATCAACGGAGAGGTTATCTCCTGGCATGACCATTTCAACACCTTCGGGAAGCGTTACGGAACCGGTAACGTCAGTGGTTCTGAAATAGAACTGCGGACGATAGCCGTTGAAGAACGGCGTATGACGACCACCCTCTTCTTTTCTCAGAATATAGACTTCAGCCTTGAACTTGGTGTGCGGCTTGATGCTGCCCGGTTTGGCAATAACCATACCGCGCTCGAGCTCGGTTTTGTCAACACCTCTGAGCAGAAGACCTGCGTTATCGCCAGCCTGACCTTCGTCAAGAAGCTTCTGGAACATTTCGATACCGGTGACTACCGACTTGCGGGTAGGCTTGATACCAACGATTTCGACCTCTTCGTTGATCTTGATACGGCCTCTTTCGATTCTGCCCGTACCGACGGTACCACGACCTGAAATGGAGAATACATCCTCAACCGGCATAAGAAACGGTTTGTCAACGTCGCGAACAGGCTCGGGAATGAACTCATCGACTGCATCCATAAGTTCCATGATGGCTTTTTCGCCTTCAGGATCGCCATCGAGAGCTTTCAGCGCGGAACCTTTGATGATCGGGATATCGTCGCCAGGGAAGTTATACTCGGTCAGAAGTTCTCTGAGTTCGAGTTCGACAAGCTCGATAAGCTCGGGGTCGGCAATATCGACCTTGTTGAGGAACACGACAAGAGCCGGAACGTTAACCTGACGGGCAAGCAGAATGTGCTCGCGGGTCTGAGGCATAGGACCGTCGGTACCTGCAACAACAAGGATGGCTCCGTCCATCTGAGCCGCACCGGTAATCATATTCTTGATGTAGTCAGCGTGGCCGGGACAGTCGATGTGCGCGTAGTGTCGCTTTTTGGTCTGGTACTCGACGTGTGCGGTCGAAATGGTAATACCGCGCTCTCTCTCTTCCGGAGCCTTGTCGATGCTGCCGAAATCACGCTGAAGGGCAAGACCCTGTTTTGCAAGAACCGAAGTGATTGCTGCGGTCAGGGTTGTTTTACCATGGTCAACGTGGCCAATGGTACCGATATTGACATGAGGTTTATCCCTTTTGTAGGACTCTTTTGCCATAACTTATCTCCGTGTCGGTTATATGTTATTATTTAGTAATAGTTAAAACTGATACAGGCAGTGCCTGATTATTCCAAATCCCTGCTTACCCTTTTCTCCTGCATAGCTTCGGCGATACTGCGCGGCACCTCGCGATAACACTCGAATTCCATCGAATAGTTTGCGCGACCCTGGCTCATCGAACGAAGATCGGTAGAATAGCCAAACATCGCCGATAGCGGCACCTTGGAATTAACAAACTGGGCGCCGGCCCTTTGACCCATACCTTCAATATGACCGCGACGGCTTGACAAGTCACCCATCACATCGCCAAGATACTCTTCAGGCGTTACCACCTCTACTTTCATGATCGGCTCCAGCAGAACCGGCTCGGCTTTTTTGGCCGCACCCTTGAAACCTATGGAACCGGCAATCTTGAAGGCCATCTCCGAAGAGTCAACCTCGTGATACTTGCCGTCCAGAAGAGTGACCTTGATATCCTGCATCGGAAATCCGGCGACGACACCGCTTTTCATAGCCTGCTGTATACCGGCATTGACTGCGGGAATGTACTCCCTGGGAATGACGCCGCCCTTGATCGCATCTACAAATTCATATCCCTTGCCCTCTTCAAGAGGCTCAACCTTGAGAACAACCAGACCGAACTGACCTTTACCGCCGGACTGGCGAACAAACTTTCCTTCAAATTCAACAGATTTTCTTATGGTTTCACGATAGGCAACCTGTGGCTGACCCACGTTGGCCTCAACCTTGAACTCACGCTTGAGTCGATCGACAAGAATTTCCAGATGCAACTCACCCATTCCGGCAATCAGCGTCTGACCGGTCTCGTCATCGGTTTTCACCTTGAAGGTAGGATCCTCTTCGGCAAGCTTTGCAAGCGACATACCGAGCTTGTCGTTATCAGCCTTTGTTTTAGGCTCGATAGCGATTTCAATTACCGGCTCAGGGAATACCATTTTTTCGAGCACCACCGGATTACTTTCATCACAGATCGTATCGCCGGTTCTGACATCCTTCAAACCTACGGCCGCCGCTATATCGCCAGCGTAAACGCAATCAATATCTTCTCTCTTGTTCGAGTGCATCTGAAGAATACGACCGATGCGCTCCTTTTTGCCGGTCATGGTATTCAGCACATAACTGCCTGCTTTGAGAACTCCGGAATAGACCCTGAAAAAGGTAAGCTTCCCGACAAAGGGATCGGTTGCAATCTTGAAAGCGAGGCCCGCAAAAGGCTCTTCGTCTTTCGGCTCACGCTTGACCGGCTCTTCGGTTCTCGGATGGTGTCCCTCGACAGCGCCGACATCAACCGGAGAGGCAAGATACTCGACAACAGCGTCAAGCATAAACTGAACGCCCTTGTTCTTGAACGACGAACCGCAAAGTACCGGAATGATAGTAACCTTGAGCGTAGCCTTACGAAGCACGGACCGCACTTCCTGTTCGGTAATCTCCTCGCCGTTCAGATACTTCTCAAGAAGAGTATCATCAACTTCCGAAACCGCCTCAAGCATATTGATCCGCCATGTCCTTGCCTCATTCTGCAGGTCATGAGGAATCTCGACTTCGTTATAGGTACTGCCGTCATCCTTGTTATAGATAATCCCCTTCATTCTGATCAGATCGACAAAGCCGGCAAAAATCTCGCCTTCGCCGATAGGAATCTGCAGCGGAACAGGGTTTGCGCCCAGCCTCTCCCTGATAGCCTTGACGGTATCAAAGAAGTTCGCTCCCGTCCTGTCCATCTTGTTGACATAGGCAATTCTCGGCACACCATACTTGTTGGCCTGACGCCAGACTGTTTCGGACTGGGGCTCAACGCCTCCGACCGCACAGAAAAGCGCAACCGCACCATCAAGAACCCTCAGCGAACGCTCCACCTCAACGGTGAAATCCACGTGGCCGGGAGTATCGATAATATTAATCCTGTGATTGATACCGGAATAGTTCCCGAACTTCGGAATCCAGAAACAGGTTGTCGCCGCGGAAGTGATCGTAATGCCGCGCTCTTTCTCCTGCTCCATCCAGTCCATAGTGGCTCCGCCGTCATGAACCTCACCCATCCGGTGCAGTCGCCCGGTATAATAGAGAATCCTTTCGGTCGTCGTCGTCTTGCCGGCATCAATGTGCGCCATGATGCCGATATTGCGTACCTTATCTAAATCAACCAGCCTTGTCATAATACCCCGTTTGGCATTTTACCTACAATTATCACTACTACCTCAGAACCGGAAATGCGCGAACGCCTTGTTTGCATCAGCCATTCTGTGAACTTCGTCACGCTTTTTCACCGACGCACCCTGCTCATTGGCAGCATCCATCAGCTCGGCAGCGAACTTCTCGGCCATCGATCTGCCGCCCCGCTTTGCAGCATACAGCTTCAACCAGCGAAAAGCCAGAGCACCGCGCCTTGAAGATTTGACCTCCATAGGAATCTGATAGGTGGCGCCGCCGACCCTCTTACTGCGAACCTCAACAACCGGAGCAATGTTAGACATCGCCTTGCGATAGACCTCAAGCGGGTTTTCACCCGTCATTTTTTCGGCAATAATATCAAAGGCGTCATAAACAATCTTTGCAGCCACGTCTTTTTTTCCGTCAAGCATAACCGCATTGATAAACCTGGACACGCTTTCGTCTCCGTAACGGAAATCACCACCGACGCTCTTATAGCTACCTTTTTTTGACATATTCTCTTCCGGATTAAATATTCTGTTTATCTGCCCTTACCCTTAGCCGGAGCCGCCGCGCCCGCCTTAGGCTGCTTGGCACCATACTTGGAGCGACTCTGTTTGCGATCGGCCACGCCGGACGTATCCAGCGAACCCCTCACAATATGATAACGCACACCAGGAAGATCCTTTACCCTGCCGCCGCGAATCAGAACAATGGAGTGCTCCTGCAGGTTATGACCTTCACCCGGAATGTAAGCCGTGACCTCTATTTTATTTGACAGCCTTACGCGCGCAACCTTCCGTAACGCGGAGTTAGGCTTTTTCGGCGTTGTTGTATAAACACGCGTACAAACGCCGCGCTTCTGCGGGCACTTCTCCAACGCCGGGGACGCTGTCTTTGACGCCTTTATACTTCTTCCGCTCCTGATAAGCTGCTGGATCGTCGGCATACTGAAATTCTTTTTCTTTTAAAACGGTCTTATTACTCGATGTAAATCATAAAAATCCATAAGGACAACCAATGTAATTGAATCGGAATAAAAAACAAAATCCAGAAGAGCACTTTTCTGTTTTTCAGGACAAAAAATCCACAGAAAAAGCAGGAATAGGCATTGTAATGCGGTAAAATGTTTCAGACAGGAAGCATATAGGCAAGCAGCTTCGAAAGTACCGTCAGGCAGGAAGTCGCAGTAAATCGTTCAGGCTGCCGATCGGCCATACCCCGATCGCCTTGTCGAATGGAACCCACGGCTGCCTGAAACGCCTGAATGACCGCCGGGGAATCCTGTATGGGCGCAAAAAAACCGCCCGTTTCAAAAGCAAGCTGGGCCGCAGGGCCCTCCTGACCGATAACAAGCAGCTTTTTATGCAGGCAGAGGGCGTCCACCAGCCGTGCGGGAAGCCTCATGCCTGCTGATTCATCCAGACCGGTAGCCAGACAGAAAACATCGCACCCCGCTACAGCCTCCAGCTCTTCGCGCTCCTGCAGTCGATGGCTGCAGGAAACCTGTGCATCCGGAAGATGTTTCCTGATATGTTTCATCAGCTCTTCACTCTCGCCTCCGATAATCCGGACAACCGGAGCCCCTCTGAACACACCGGCCCCCTGCATGAATCCGACAAACCCCTGCGCAAACGACTTCGTATCCTTTCCCGAAACCAGCTCTGAAAAAATCAGCAGTTGCGTAACGCCATCCGGCTTCTGCGCAGCCAGACGGGCCAACTCATGGGAAACCGAACAGAAGTCGGGAACTATCGATAAATCATCATAGGTAATCTTCCCGAAATACCTTTTCAGAAAGAACGCCTTCAACGCCCTGGTAGGAGTCATGATGGTATGGCCGGAGGTCAGAACCCGTTCCTCGATCTTTGCGGCATCATTGCGGTTACCGCCCTGCAGGGAGAGGCCGTCGACAGGCGACACAAGATCGAACAGTACAGGAACGCTATATTTGGCCGAAAGGTCAAGCGCAAGAAGCAGAGGAGCTGCCGGCGGGCCCTGCGCATAGATGGCGTCTACTGAATCATGTCGGCTGATAATCTCCATCGCAACCGAAGACGCCTGTTTTTCCCATCCCGAAACCAGACTCACTCCCGGAAGCAGGCCTGAAATCATCCGCAGCGGCAGCCCTGTCGGGCTGGCGACACTAATACCCTGCAACAGCTGTACGGTTCGGTCCGGACCGAACGCCGAAGCATCCATATCTTCTCCTGTACGATAAATACCGGTATATTCGGAACTCTCCGACTGAGCCCGGTTTTTATCCGCCTCATCCCACGCGACATCGGCAGGAGCAACAACAAGAGGCGCCCATCCCAGTTCAGGCAGCTTCGCGACAAACCTGGAAGCCCTTGAAGAACCCTCCGTAAGCATCGGGGGGTAGTTGACTGAGAGAAACAGTATCTTTTTCATAAAAAAAAAGAAAAGAGCTTTATATATCCATTACCCAAAAAAGCCCCAGTCAGCCATGTAAACATTCACAACCGGCCGGACGCCCTTCAAAACGACTCTGTTGACAAAAAAACCGCTTTCCAGCGGCGGGCTCCCTTTTCCGAGCGCATCTTCAGATGAACATATAATTTAAAAAATTTTCGCAAAAGGCCGGCTCAAGCCTGTCCGACAAACCCCGATCATGCTCAAACCGGTTATCTTGTCGGATAATACAGCCGATCATGCCCTTTTCGAAAAAAACACAATCGAACGACCTCCGCTCTTGCCATAGGCCGCCAGAAAAAAAGTGGATGACGAGCGGCCTTTACTACTTTAATATATAAGGAGCCTTCTGCAGAGTCGCACTCAGTAACTCCTGATATACCTGGACTTCGGATCACCGAGCACGTTCAGCCAAGAGCCATAGGTGGGATTCGACAGCATGAACCACTTCCTGCCCCAATTGTTTTTCTGTTCGCTCACCAGACGGTCACGCTCCTGCGGAGTGATATCTTTTTTTACCCCCGGGAGGAAATCCCCCAAATCGTCTCCGAACAGCATCACGATCCTGTACTGTCCTGCAATATACTCTCTCCGGCTCTTCTTCTCTGACGTCCACCCGTCCCGCTCACCCATCAACAGGACGTTTTCAGGCAGAACGCCATGCACGCCTGCTTTTGCAAGATTCTCTATCGTATCGGCCTCCTGCGAACATCCCGATCCCGGATTATCACCATTCCTGCACTCCCTGTTGGATATAAAGATAACCCTGACACTCTTTCCTTTCATCGCATTGATGAATTCGACCGCCCCGGGAACGGCATCAGCCTCTTTCATGGCCACCCACTCATCCCATGTCGCAGCGTTCCAGGCACTGTTTTCAAGCACCACCTTTCCCATGTATCTCGAGTTGTCAAGCACGGTCTCGTCGATATCCATGACCACGGCTGGTGGAAGGGACGAAAAATCACCAACCTGTTCACCGGCCGCCGTCCATCTGCGGTCGGCAAGCGCGGCATCGATGTTCCTCATGGCCGCATTATAGGTCTGCAAAGAGTTAGCCTTGTACTCCGCCGACGACTGCATCCACAGAAGGCTGTTGAAATTATTGTTCGTTGTCGATGCGCATCCGGCCGAGAGCAGCAATACAACGCCGGAAAAAAGCAATCTGAAGAGGTTGTTCATGGCAGGAGCCCCGAAGCAAGAGGTTAGATCGAATACGAAGCGTCATGGTTCGACCAAAATTTATCAAAAAATAACGTGTTATTCCATATAAGGAGTGATTCTTTGCCAGAAAAAGTGCTGCCGTGAAGCGACAGGATAACCCCAAAGTCAGAACAATTAACCGCTTGGGGAGGTTACAAGTAAAAATGATCAATCAAACCTTGAAGAATAATGAACAAGCAGATAGTGCTGGTCGCAGGTGCGTCGGGGTATCTCGGCAGATATGTGACGAAAGAATTCGCAGATAGGGGCTATGCTGTTCGGGCGCTCGTGAGAAACCCTGAAAAACTTGCCGCCGAGGGAGCGAATCTCGAACCTGCGACAGCTTCGCTGGTGAAAGAGACGATAATGGGTGATGCCGCCGATCCGGCATCGCTCAAAGACGCCTGCAAAGGTGTCGATATCGTCTTCTCCTGCATGGGACTAACCAAACCGCAGGAGAACCTCAGCAGCGAACAGGTCGACCATCTCGGCAACAGGGCTCTGCTCGAGGACGCCTTGTCGCACGGGGTAAAAAAGTTCATCTATATCTCGGTCTTCAATGCAGAAAAGATGATAGACGTCGATGTCGTCAGAGCGCACGAGCTCTTCGTGAGCGACCTCCGGTCGTCGGGCATCTCCTCCTACACTGTCATCCGGCCTACGGGTTTCTTTTCCGACATGGGCATGTTTCTCTCTTCGGCGCGATCAGGCCACATGTTCATGCTCGGCGACGGCGAAAATCGCGTAAACCCCATTCACGGGGCAGACCTCGCAAAAGTGTGCGTCGATGCGGCAGAAAGCAGCGAAAAGGAGATCTGCGTCGGCGGGCCCGACACCTACACCTTCAACGAAACCATAAACATGGCCTTCGAAGCCGTCGGCAAATCTCCGTGGATCACGCACATCCCCATGTGGGTGGGAGACGCAGCGCTCTTCGTAACCGGCATTTTCAACCGGTCGCTGGCGGGAGTACTGGCCTTCGCGGTCTCGGTCAGCGGGCTCGACAACGTCGCTCCGCCCAACGGGACGCACCATCTCAACGAGTTCTACCGGGAACTCGCGGCAAAAGGAGAAACGAAACAATAACCGAAAAAACGCTTCTCATATTATTATATACTGATAACCGCAGGCAATAATAGAAAGACGCAGTGAACGGGCATAACCCGGTCACAACACTGTACAGACAACCTGACGCACAAATCAACCAGACCATGACGCTTCTCGCAAACGTTCTGAATATAGAAACCACCATTGACCTTGGCCTCGATATCGGGACGGCAAACACGTTGATGTGCATAAAGGACAAAGGAGTGCTCGTCAACGAACCGACGATTGTCGCAGTTGAAAGCGATACAGGCAAACTGCTTGCCATTGGGCACGAAGCTCTCAACATGCACCAGAAAATGCATCCGGGCATCCAGACCATCCAGCCCGTAACTCAAGGGATTATAGCAGATTATGACGTGGCGCTGAAATTGATCAGAGAACTCCTGCACACCATCAGGCCCCGTACTCTTTTCGGCATCCACAGGCTTGCGATAAGCATACCCCTTGGCATAACGGAAGTGGCGAAACGCGCCGTCTTTGATATGGCAGAGCGTCTTGGCGCAAAAGAAACCTGTCTGATTACAGAGCCGATAGCAGCAGCGATCGGAGCCGGCATCAACCCGGTGGAACCCGTCGCAAAGATGATCGTCAATCTCGGCGCCGGCTCCACGCAAATAGCCGTGGTATCGCTTGGCGGCATTGTCTCGGGAGAGTCGCTTGCAGTTTCAGGCAATCAGATCAACAATGCGATCATCCGTTACCTGAGAGAGAACAACAACCTTGCAATCAGCGATTATGCCGCAGAGCAGATCAAGCTGAAACTGGCCACGTGTTCAGGAAAAATCGAAAACGATTGCCGGCTGACCGTAAAAGGATTCAATCTTCGTTCAGGGTTTCCCGAGACACAGGAAATCAGTTCCGTTACCATCAGGGAAATCATAACGACCCTGCTGCAGGAGATCGTCACGGCAATCAAAAAAAGCATCGAGGTGCTTGCCGACAAACCCGATGTCGCCGTCGATATCCTCGATCGTGGCATGTATCTGACGGGAGGCGGAGCGCTGTTGACCGGAATCGACAGGAAAATCCAGACCGAAACCGGACTTGTCGTTACGACCTGTGACGAACCGGATATCGCCGTCAGTAAGGGTCTTTGTACGATTCTGGAAAATATCGAGAACTACCGGCCGGTTCTGATCACCAACAGAAAACAGAAATAGATCCGATCGTACCGGCTCTCCGGAATGCACAATCTCAGGCTTTCCTGACGAACTCCGACTTCAACTGCATCGCTCCGAATCCGTCGATCCTGCAATCGATGTCGTGGTCGCCCTCGATGAGACGGATATTTTTTACCTTCGTCCCTCCCTTTATAGCCGACGACGAACCCTTGACCTTGAGATCCTTGATCACCGTCACGGTATCGCCATCCTGCAGGATATTTCCGTTCGCATCCTTCCAGACTCGAACGGCATCAGTCGCGGAAGCCTCCGACCGGCTCCATTCATGGGCGCATTCAGGACAGGTCAGAAGTGGCCCGACTTCATAGGTATATTCCGAGTTGCATTTCGGACAGTTCGGCAGTTCGCTCATGCAGTTTCCTTTATTCAACAGGTTACACGTAATGACTTATTGCGGCAAAGTATAGTAATTTTCCACAGAATCTCCCTAACCATCCCATCGTTTCATATCCTTCTTCGCCGTCTTGATGAAGCGACCGAATGCCCTGTCCTTTTTTCGTTTATCCAGATACGACAGCTCATGGTACTCCGACTCTTTCCTGAGTTTAAGATAGCCGGCATAGCGCTCCTCGCTAAGCTCTCCGGCATCGATTGCTGCGAGCACTGCGCAGCCCGACTCCCCGGTATGGCTGCAATCGGCATACCGGCACGCCCTGGAAAGCCCTATGATATCTTCAAAACCTTTGTTTACCCCTTCACTGGCGCCCAAAAGGCCTAACTCTCTCATTCCCGGCGTATCGATGAACATACTGCCTTCATCGAGCACAATGAGTTGCCGACGCGTCGTCGTGTGCGTGCCTTCTCCTGTTCCGCTGACCGCCTTCGTAGCAAGATCGCCCCGCCCGGAAAGACGATTGATCAGCGTGCTCTTGCCGACTCCGGACGATCCGAGCAGGCAATAGGTTCGACCCGGCCGCAAAACCTGTCGGAATTCCTCGAATCCGGAACCGGTCATATTGCTGAGCGCAATCACCCTTGTCGGGATACCGGCCTCTCTGATAGCCGCAAGCATCTCCTGCAGCTCATCTTGGGAAATCAGGTCCGTTTTGGCAAGCACGACAATCGGCTCGACATGGCCGTCAGCCGCCATCACCAGATACCGGTTCAGCCTCGCCAGATTGAAGTCGAAGTGGCATGACTGCACGACAAAGGCGATATCGATATTTGCGCCTATCATCTGGTAGTCCACCTCCGTGCCGGCTCGCTTCCGGCGTAAAAACGTCCTCCGGGGAAAGAGCCCATGAATGATTGCAAGGGCGCCGTCATTGTGATACTGCACGGCAACCCAGTCGCCGACGCACGGCAGATCTGCCGGCGACTCGACATTGAACAGAAACTTCCCCGAAAGTTCGGCAGGAATCTCCCCCTGTTCATTTCTGATCATGCAGGAATTCCGGTCAACCGCCGAAACACGTGCCACGCTCTGACCCTCGGAACGGATTGCATCTGCATGTGTTTCAAACCAGGGGTCAAAACCAAGATCGCTCAATTTCGTCATAACGCATCACCTGATATTGTTCGGACTAACCTGCGCCCTTGCGAAAAGATTCAAACCATTGCTTTCCTCACAAAAAAAACCGAAAATTATTCCAGCACATAAACTAAGCAATCAGTCAGGTTTCGAGGCTCATGGGCAATATGTCTCAACGCAGGATCTCCGTCTGAACGAGGAATCATGCCGCCGGAACTCGACTATGCCGGGCCAGAATCGCCAGAACGGTGATCGCCGCGCCCAAAAAGGCATAGAACGGCTGCAGCCATGAGACATACCCAACAAGAAGTACCTGTACAAGAATCCAGACAAGCAGCACTGCGCCAACCGCACCGCTTCCCAGGATGAACCATGTCGAGCGAAAGGCGAACCCCGGCAAAGGCACCAGCGCACCGATCCCGAGACCAAAGAACAGGACAAGACCCGGAAAGCGAAAATCATGGAACGGCGTGCCCACCAGAATGCTTGTCGACATCTGAAGTCTCTGGCCGCTGGGCTCAAGAACGAGCAGGTATCCCCCGTACAATGCGGATATTCCAAGAAAAACAAGCAGAGCGGCAAGAAGCCAATCCGGGAAAAACGGATATCTGGTGCGCCTGGATATCATCGATAGAAGCCTGACGTTCAGCTTGAAGGGATTACAAAAAAACGATAACCGGACACCGTTCAGTTCAAGGTTGCCTCAAGACGAGAACGGCTGTTGTCATGGTTCTTGCAACCCATACAAGACGTCAATCCGAACTCTCTTTAAATGCCGTTAACCACATGAAAATAAATCACGGGTCCCTTTCATTCCGCTTTGCTTCCGAATCTTATCTGAATCGGTACACATAATCCCATCGATTTCTGCCGTTATCACAGCCCTCTGCTCATGAACATGATCAGACTTTGCCCGTCCATCGTTTTACAGCAACAGGAAGCTCGCGACAATCCTGAAATTCCTTCCCACTAACAAGTGAAAATGGAGTATCGAGCGCCGAGCGGGCTAACAAGCCATCCTGCCTCTTCGACCGAACCCGTAACACTCAGCACATTCTTCCGATCTCCACTCATCCCTCAGTACTCATCCCCTCCGATCTTCTGCCGCGAAGCGATACTCCAGCGATGCGAAGCGAGCTATACTCCGCCATGCGACAGCGAGCATACTCCCGTTCGCCCCGCGAACGATACTCCTCTTCCCGGCTACCGAATACAAACTTCCCGCCCACCGCAAACTGCTCACAGCCCACAATCTTCCCGACCTGGATTATAAACGTATTATTGAAAGAGAATTGGAATTACACATCATCTTCCAGTACGAATGCTCCAGAGAAACAGAAGGAATAAGCCGTGAGAAGGGCGACTGTCAGGTAACCCCATACATGGACTGTTATGGCAATTTCAGGATCGGGCAAATGCCGACAGCAGTGCGTAATCTCCTCGATCAGCCGTTTTTACCGCTTTGATGTACTCCTCTCTCGTCTTTCCTTCGCCGGAAAAGTCGCCTGTCCCCCAGGTGAAATGAGGCCGTTTGAAAACCTGTTCTGAAATGATATCGGCCATTAATCTACTATGTCGTCCATTACCGTTGGGAAAACAGTGAATACAGACAACCCGGTGCTTGAAGCGAAGAGCGATGTCATCCGGAGAAAAAATTTCATTGGTAATCCAGTAGCCGGCATCCTCCAGAAGGTTTTTTAGCTCAACGCCAATCTGCCATTTATCAACTCCGATATTGGTGTTCGTTTTTCTGAATTCACCAGCCCATGCCCATACGCTTCCAAACATCCGCTTGTGAAGTTCCCTGACAAACCGTTCCGACAGAATCTCCTCCTGACGAAACCTGCGCGATAATGACCATTGCACGGCCTGTTCGATATTTTTCTGCTCAAACTCATCCAACTCACTTTTTGTGGAAATGGTTGGAATCAGCAGACCTGCCTTGTCATCCTCGCTGATGGGCGTCTGGCCGGCCAGATACTCGAGTTCTAATCCCATAACAATTTCGGCATTTCCCGTTTGATCTCCTCTGCACGTTCCCTGATAGCTTTTTCAATGCGTTCCGCCGAGTTTTCCTGTGCCTCCAGCCTCATGCTTTGCGCGGTTCGCCTTACAATTTTTTCAGCAAGCTCACGCGCTTTCCTGTCAACCAGCGCATCGAGAGTCCCGTCGTTCGGAACGAAACCGTAAACCAGCCGCATATCAAGTGCAATTCCAAGTTCCCGCAGGGATTTGATGGTTATGGCTCCATCTTTTTCCCTCAGTTCGATATTCTGAATATTTTGCTTCGTGACGCCAAGCCTCTTGCCAAGCTGCTGCATCGACATACCGAGAGCTGTCCTGATGGCATGTATCCATCCGGTAGGTGGAAACGATACTGTACCGGCAGAATAAAATGCGAGCATTTTCTCGTTCAGATGTTCTCTCTGTAATGACCTGTCCTTCATGAAACAATGAAATTTATTGGCTGTAATGAGATTACAGTAAATATATATACTGACACATCAAAAACAAAAAACAATATATAGGCTTACTTTCAAAAAAGAGCGGACAAAAAGATAACTGATAGTTGAACGCCTCCCGGTACCTGAAAACATATCATGTCATATGCTCTCGAAAAGTAAAAAATTATTATCGGATTATTTCCGGCAGTTGTGAACTCCACGCACGGAAGGTCTATGCCGTTTTTATAAATAAATGCTCGGCGTCTGAACAATCATGTGCGGTCAACCAAACGCTTCCGGCCAGTACTTTACCTTTTTTTACCCTCGAGCAGACTTCGTTGACGATCGCTTGTGCGGGATTTCTATCGATCAGATACTTCCCTGCTGTTGAAATCGCGCTTTCAGGGTCGGACGACTATAGAGATCAAGAGAGAGAACATGTTCGGCGTTCCTGAATAAATAATTCATGTCGAATGCCTGCGACAGGCGTCGGACGGCAGGAGAACGGATGAAACCTTGATTTCGCAAGCTCAAGACTGAACGACTCAAAGGTTACGATACCGGCGCACAGCCGATCGCCCGATAAGAACCGGCATGACCGCAAAAAGCGCAAGCATGACGAGATAGACGCTCCCGGAAACAGGATCGCGACTGGAAATGTAATCCGCAAGGGATAGATCCTGCAAGGCAACCGCCAGTAACAGTTCGGAGACGAGAAGCAGACCCAGCGCAAGAAGTCCCATGCCGAAACGGACAGAAAGAGAGCGCGGGATGGCGAATCTGCGCGTGACGTAGATCGCCGAAAGTACGATAACAGAAAACATGAAAGGCATTTCAGCAAGTTCGGCATACCGTACCCCGATACCGGGCACCAGGAAAGAAACACGCAGCGCACCAAGGACGAATCCGGCGCCAAACACAAACCCAAAATACGCGAGTCCCCCCGTGAAAACGAGCCTCTTCATGCCAGAACGGCTTCAACCGGACGTCGCAATGACTGGGGCAATCCCGAACCACGACCGAATCGTACAACCAGATCCGGCCTGCGCTCCCCAATACCGAGAAAGGCCCCGAACTGCGGTCTCAGTGCGGCAACTTCCACCGGTTGATTGAGCATGGCATTGCGTATCCCCAAAGCCGTGCACTGGAGGGCGAACCGTTCGTAGCATCTCCCGACTTCTATCCATTGTTCAGGGTTCTCGCCCTCCGATACAAACACCGCTATACCGGCTGAACTGCGCACCTGCTTCGCATACTTGTCGTTCTCGTTCTTCTGCGTAAAGAACAAACCGAAAAGGAGGCTGCCCAGCCACGAAGGCACGGATGGATTCCCCGACGAAGCAGAATACAGACCGTCTCCTGTCCGTACCGCATCGCTCTCACTGAAGCGTATCCATGCTTTCAGCTCTTCAACGAATGCGCTGTCGTTCATTTGCGCAGTATTACCCTGAACGACATAATCGAGAAGGCTCTCCATTGCCGCACGTTCGGTGAGAAAAATAATCCGGACACCGTTGCCTGTACCCTCCCTTTCCAGCATCGCCAGCTCATTCATGGAAATCGGCTTCCCGTCATACTCGGCTCGTGTGCTCTGGCGCTCCGGTATCGCTTTAAACAATGGGGTGACAACGGCTTTCGTTGGCTCCAGCGAAACACGCACGTTCCCGCGCGAGGAGGGATCGAATACCGCGTTGCCGGCAAGCCCGTTTGCTGATGCCGCCTGTATCAGGTTCTCGATCGCGCACCCTACGGATACAAACAGGTGATGATCGTCCGGATCGACTACGGGGCATCTGCGCGAGAAATCGGGAAAAATTGAGATGGAACGATCTTCAATGCGAAACTTCCAGCACTGAGTGTTGTGGCTCGATGGCGCCAATGTCGCATATCGCACAAGCTCACGCAGAACCGCAGACCTGCTCCCCGCCGCCACCTTTCCGTGACGCCAGATGCTGCTTGCTGCATCAATGTAGCTGCCGGGATTGTTTCCTGGTGAACATGCCGATACGGTCGCCAAACCGCCAATCGCCGTCATGGAAGAGATGATAAACCGTCTTCGAGTCATCATATGATCAAACATTGAGGCCTGAGGCATCGTACGGAATATCCCGAAACTCTCACGCGAATCCTGAAACCTGACGGCCGTTCATCAGCTTGCCCTGCATCTTTAAATGCTCTGATAAAAGATAACGGATTCTTCGCCGTTAAGCAACCGGCCGCTGCCGACCAAACCCTTACCGTACAGGTCTTTGGCGATCAGTCCATGATGGTGACGCAATCCGCATTTTTAGGTGGCGCTTCCGGGTATGGTTCCGCAGGCCAGCCGAAAACGGCTGCTGCGTATGGCTGGTGACCTTCCGGAAAAATGACCCCGAGTTCCCGGAAAATGGCCTTGCCTTTTTCGGTGGCATGGAACATCATTACGGCATGCGTCCAGCAGCTGCCGATACCGAGCGAGGCCGCGGCAAGCATCGTGTTCTCCATGGCGAGGGTGCAATCGTATTGTGCGGCGATAGCGCCGGGATCGCCGGAAATGATGACCATCAGCGGAGCATGGTAGAAGACGCTGAATCCCTCCTGTTTTGCGACTTCCCTCAAGGCTTCGACATTCGATTCGAGGAAAGCGCTTTTACAGCTCTCTTCGAGCTTCAGGAGAAGATCGTGGTTCCGGATAGCCGTGAAGTGCCACGGTTGCTGGTTCATTGCGCTTGGGGCGTAACGGCCGGCTTCGAGCATCCGGTCAAGCTCGGCCTGAGCGACCGCATCGGGCAGAAAGACGCGCACGCTTCTCCGCCTGAGTATCGTGGATAGGGTCTCGTTCATGGTTTTCCTGATAAATTAACCGTCTGCACGGCGATACGTCTGGACAACAAATTTTTTCCCTGATCCGAGTGCCAGCGTTGTCCCGGACTCCTGCGAAAAGCCGACTGTTGCCGCACACCCGGCCAACTCCTCCGGGGATACGAGACGCATACACGGCACAAGCGCCTGAATGCTCCGATACGGCGATGGCGATACGGCATGTATATCCGGCGAAGGCAACTGAAGCACCGTAACAAGGCGACCTCCCGGACGACACGCTCCCGATAACCGACCGAGCGACTCGGGAAGCGACACATACTCGAATACCAGAGCTGCATAAACAAGATCGACCGGCTCAAAGGCAAGCGAGCCGGACTGAATATCGGCAACATGAAATTCGAGTCCTGGAACACTTCCCTCAAAGCGGGATGAAGCAGCAACGATATAGCCTGGATTGATGTCCACGCCAACAACGCGCCTGGTTACGGATGCATCGATCTTGTCGAATCCATTCCCGCCGGCACAACCTATTACGGCTACAGACTCCGGAGAAAACCGGAGCAAGGCATCCGAGAATTGAGCTGCCAGCATGTCTGCCTGATCGATTGCCGGCATCGATATATGGGATTCGTAGTCCGAAAGAGGAATGTCCAGCCACGGGTTGCGCATAAGTCGGATAACCGTTTATATAATTGACACTCAGCCGGTTTCCTGAGTTTTCTTCCTGTATCCTAAACCCGAGAACGACGCAATCAGTGTCCCGTCTTCATCTTTTATTTCCACCTTATACCCGCATATCTTTTTCTGCTTGCTCTCCTCTTTCGCTTCCGCTCTGATATAAGCTCCTTTTGGAGTATTGAAATATGAAATCGAAGCATTTAGTCCTACCGTAGTACTTCCATCGGCATTACACGCCACGGCAAACGCATAATCGGCGAGCGTAAATATCACGCCGCCCTGAACAATATTTATACCGTTTTTATGTTTTTCACCAATGGCCAACTCAACCAGCGCATATCCCGGATACGCTTCAACTATCTCGATACCCAACAATTGAGCAAACCTGTCGTTTTTCACATTTTTAATATACTCGTCGTTCATCTGCAGTCCTTTTCAAAATTGAAACCTGCGCGACAGAAGCACACCTGTAAAAAAACAGTGTGATACGCCCTTGATCCGATCCCTTGAAATATAACCATGAGATGTTCTCCCTCCTCTTTTCGGCACCAGCATCAAGAAACAATCTTGCGGAAAAACCTGCAGAACGCCCACAACTACGCAAACTATGACTCGCACCGCTTCTCGATCCGGTTCGCTCCGCAATGCCGGAATATTCATGTCAAACCCTCCAATGCGACTGCTATCTGCTCCCTGTACCTTGTCAACAATGCCATCTGTTTCAGAGAGGCGTCCTGATAAGTTCGCCAATAACCGCCCTGCTTGGCGAGAATCCCTTTGGGACTTCCCAGAGAAAATTGAGAACGACGTAGCCGCCTTTGGGTATCCCGAATTCAATCGAGCCATCTTTTCCGTCTACCATCATCGTATTCCATTGAACAACGGAAGAAGATCCTCGTCCCTCAAGCCCAACACCTAACGTCTTCATGCTTATCGGAGCCTGCTGTGACACCGACAGTCCCGCCGATCCTCCAGCTATGTGAATCCAGCATCTCGAGTATTTCCTGCCGTTCTTGTCGATAATTGAGCACTGACCCTGTTTGAAAATCAAGGCTGTTTTTGCATCTGCCGCTATTTTCGCCCCGTAATAGTAATAGCCGATATTTTCCCCCTTGATTCTCGCAACCCCGTGTGCGGGATTGACTATCTTCGCGCCTGCCAGCGCCTCAGTTGAAACGATGACGAAAAACATCATACCAACAATAATTCCGGCAAGAACCCCCGATATCCCGACATCCATAGATTTCCGGTTTTCTGCAATCACGGCATCCTCCTTCTGTTTCGAACATTAAAGAGATAGCGGACCAAAACGAAAAAACCGCCAACCATGTGCATTATGATATTATCCGCAATCTTAAACACACAAATAACGCACAACAACAAAACAGCCAAACTCTTTCCCTGCTAATCAGCTAACAAAAGAAAGCAGGATATGCCCGGATACTCTGGATACGGTCTTTCTGTTTTATTGTGCGTACCTTTGATAGGCCTTTTCAAGTTTGATGTGATAGCTGTTTTTCGCAAAACCGGAACCATTGTACCCTTTGGCGAACTTCACCCAATCATGCATTTTAAGCGGCTTGTCAAGCCGGGTAGCTTGCAGAAAACGCATAGCCGCGATAAGCTGATGTCGCTCATGCCGACGCATATCTTCGAAGAACGAACGAACATCGGCATAACCGCAACTCTTATGATTGAAACCCATGAGCTGAAACAGGCCATACGAAGCAGATTTAAGGGCAGCTTCCTCATCTATCTTCTTCGCGGCCTCCAGTCTCTTGTATTCCCCTTCTCCGCCAACATACCATTTGCTCCTCCATGACGGATAGAGCACACCCTCCGGTAATCGCTTGCCTGCATCGACGGGGTTAATTCCTTTTTGCTGCAAATGTTTCCAGAAAACATGGCCCTCGAAAAGAAGAACAGGCTCTCCGTTTGCAAGGAACCCGCGCCCTCTCGACTCTACGGCAGTTACCGTCTTGATGAGAGCCTTTTCGATTCCGAACATCGCCGCTGCCTTGTCAAAATCGGCTTCATCAAGCAACTTGTCGGTATCTTCATTCTCCTGTTCGCCCATGTTCTGGCGTATCTGCGTGACAGCGGCTGCAGTTTTTTGTCCATACCATCCATCAACAGGTCCTGGATCGATACCACAGGACAAAGCGTAGTCCTGCAGGAACATCACCAAATACTGTTCCGTATGCTTTGGCGAAGATGTCAGTTCATACTTCTTGCCTATGGCAGAGATAACCGCCTTGAGCGTTTCAGGTCCTGTAAGGCCGTCAATAGCTCCTGAATACAGTCCACGCCGGCGCAGAAGTTCCTGAGCGAGTTTGATGATGTCTTTCATGACTTATTTGGTTTATAGTAAGATCGCCATGTTTTACGACTGGAAATTAAATATTTCTGCATTCGCAAGTTCTTCCGAGAAACTGAAAAACTGCCGACAAACGGTTATTTAAGCGTCTATTCGGCAGGAACTGCCCATCGAACACTTTTCCACAGAATACGTAGATCCATATCCACAACATCATGCTCCTTTATAGAAAACAAGCAGCACGCAAACCCTTACTGCATCCCTGTCAATCCATTCCGAATACAACCATGCTTCAGCTAAAAATTATTAAGCGTTATGACCTTGCCGTCAGGAGCGAACCACACCTCCCCGGCTCCAAGCATTATTCCCTGATCCCGAACGAACATATTTTTTGGTATTGCTTTTGAAATTGCATCAACATAATCCGGTGTAAATATGACATCATAATTCCGGATTAAAAATTCTGCATTACGAATCTTCTTATAACCTTTTTTCGTATAAATCGTTATCGGGTACTTGACAAGAGTGGCCACCGTATATTTATCCCCCCGTTTCACTGCCTCCCAAAAGCGTTGAGCGTTTCGGTCAATCAACTTGTCATCAGCAGCACCTGCTACGGAATACCGGTTTTCCAATGTTCCTCCCGTCTCGCTTTCCAATGTCAGATAAAACGGAAGTTTTTCGGAAGAACGGTCTCTGGCATACCAGCTGCCGACCATGACTTCACACTGCAACTCGCTGTCGCCGAACTTGCCGCGAGGATCTTTTGCAGGAAATTCTCCATCGAAACGTCCGATACTCCTTTCCGAAGAATCAAATGCATCGATCACAAACCTGGAGCCGTCAAAAATTCTGCCCCGGAGAGTGATATTCATTAATTGCGATGCATAGCAATACACTCCCTTTATCTGATGATCGTTAACCGTTATCGTCATCCGGACATGAGAAGTATCGCCAATAGTGCCGTCATAGTTTCTGAGCAGTTGGCTATCCTTATCGCCTCTGCAATCTCCGGATGCAGATACTGCGAACAGAAAAGAAAGTATGATCGCTGTCGTTATCCGACCGGCTTTTTCAAATCTTCCACACGATGACATGGCGCAGTGTCGTTTTCGTATGTATAACAACCATTACTGTTACAATATACGTGAAATCACCTGTCTTTTAAGAATTCGGATCAGTAACGCACTCGCCGAACTCACAAGCTCGCTGCCTGACATCGAACGGCCTGAAAGAACATCGGAAAACCGTCGAATGAAGATGCTTGTTACATTTTTCCTTACATTTCAGGGAAAAGCTCCGGAAAACCGGCAGCGTTTTTTCCAGTATAACAGGCTTCAATAGTTCTGCCATTCAGGAATATGATCAACAGAAATAATTATCACGCCCTTCCCTGCCCCTGCGGCAGCGGAAAACCGTTTGACGAATGCTGCTTCAGACCGAACAATAAGAAAACCGGTAATCCAATGGATGAGGTGATGCACGCTCTCCATGAGGCCCAACAAGGCCGGGAGTTCAGCTCCATCGAGGATGCCAATCGGTTTATGCAAGAATTCATGATCCGGCAGAATACAGCGCCACGCGATGCATTCGCAGGATTGTCGCCAACAGAGATGCGCAGTATCCTCGCGACCCCTTTTGATGCCGCTGCTATCGTAACCTTTGCCGATGTTCTTTCGCAAGACCCGGTCTCTCCCATAACCACAATTTTCAAAGCGCTTGCGGACGCGATTGGCGAAAAGGGGCTCAAGCCAACCGCTACAGGCAATCTGCCAAGAAATACCGTTCGCGAAATTTCAAGAGCAATCAACGGCACCGATACTTTCGGAACCAAAGACACGCAATACCTGATACAGAAAGAGACCGATTATTTCGATCTGCACATAACACGACTTATTGCAGGTCTTGCCGGCCTCATCAGAAAATACAAGGGCCGGTTTATCCTGACGAAAAAGTGCCGGGCTCTCCTTGACAGGCATGGTATTGGCGGAATCTGGCCGGAGCTTTTCAGGGCTTATGCAGAAAAGTATAACTGGGCCTATAACGACGGGTACGGTGAACTCTATTTCATGCAGCGTTCATTTCTCTATACGCTCTACCTGCTCCACCGGTTCGGCTCGGAAGAACGTGACGGACTGTTTTATGCAAATGCATTTCTCACGGCATTTCCGGCGTTTCTCGACGAGATTCCTCCGCGGCACTCCACGAGTCCGGAAGAGATCGCAATATCCTCGTATCTGCACCGAACCATTGACCGGTTCGCAGTATTCTTCGGACTTGCACATGTCGAGAAAACTGAATGGACGTTTGGCGTGGATAGTATTTACAAGGTTCGGGCCATGCCGCTTCTGGAAAATGCGATACGGTTTCATGTCCCATAAACTGATCACTCTTCAGGCGACCTGATAATGATTGGCATTAATAGGAGTGAAAACTCGGACCGATACTGAAAAAGCCGGGTAAAAAGGGCGGAAGTGTTTTGATTCATCCTCGGGGTACAGTGTGCGCATCAGCATAACGAGTGCCTGACTTTCAGGAGACCAAACAACAACCCGCACGCTATAATCTTCGCATCGGGCCACCTTACTGACACCAGTTATCCTTATTCGCCGGATCTGTCGCATCACAATCAAAGGATATCTCGTCCAGGAAGAACCGTCGCCGCAGGGGAAGCTTCCTCCACGATACTTTCGGCTTCGAAGGCCTGAAGGCGTTCAATTCTTTCGTGATCTTTTTTCTTCCTGTAAGGTAGTTTATGCTGAAGTCTGACCGTTCCCCGGAGTTCCGGGAGAACTCGGAACAGTCGTAACCGATCAGACGGAACCTCGACCCCTCAGGACGAAACGTGAACGTTTCATGCGTCACCCCATAACTTCCGCAGCTCAGCCACGTATGCAATCCGATCGCCAGATTCCCCCGTTTTATCGAGACCCCGCCGCCATCGAGACGATCGGCCATGCACGGAACATCTTCGTTATGTTCGCTCGGCAGCAGGTCATCCCTGTCGAGAATGGTTCTGAACCCGTTGGGCGTTTTGAACAGGATGATGAGACGTCTCGGATTCAGATTGAGAGTTGATGCACCGAGAGACTCGTTGTTTTTCCTGAATTTTGCAGGATCTGTTTGTTCTGCAACAAGCACCGCATCGTCAAGTCCATCCCTGTTCAAATCTCCCGACTTGTGCGCAATCAGCTTCCAGCCTTTGGGTATCCACTCCGAAAAAGAGTGCGAATCTGCTGCAAAGGCAGGCAGCGCCAGAAAAAAAAGAAGCAAAATCAACGAGGGTTTCATATCCGCAGCCGGTAAAAAGGGTTATCGATGGAAGCCATGAACACCCGAGGTTAACGATATCGTTTCAATATATGAAGCGGCACTTTTTCATACATTATCAATGGGTGAGGGTAACAACAACTGGTCGAACAACTGATATCGTACTCCTCTCATGAAATGCAGGATTCTCTTCTTAGCCTTATTGCTTCCGCTCTGGCTGCCAATGTATGGCTGCAGCACCATGCAGCCGGCAGCCGACGTCACATCGCAGCAACCCGCCGCCGGCATCAGCGGAATGGCGCAGATCGACGGGAATTCCTGGCTCGTCGTTCACGATGCGCTCTCGTTTGAAAACGGCCCAAGAATGTCGATCATCACGCTGTCGGCAGACTCCGCCCCGGTTTTCCATCCTGTCACGGTTGACTCCTGGCCGGACGCCGACGGCCGGGCGAGCGATCTCGAGGCGCTCTGTCCGCTTCCCTCGCGTCCGGGCGAATATCTTATGGCTGAATCGGGGACATGGCAGGGAAAGAACGGGCGAATATTTCATCTTCGCCTCGACGCATCGACAAAACAGGCTGCAATTCTTGGCGTCATGAAGCTGCCGGTATTAGCCGACAACAAACCTCATCAGGTTGGCGATCAGTATGAGGGCCTTGCCTGTATAAGAGGGATTGACGGCAGGTTATTGCTGCTGCTTGGCGAAAGAGGAGGATCGCAAAAATTTCCGGAGGGGGTCATTCGATGGGCGATTCTTGATATCGAGCGCCATGAACTGCACTTCACCGGAAAGGGGCTTGAGGGCGTGAAGGTCAATGCTCCCGGCAAATGGAAAAACAGACTTGCGAACCGCGATATCAGCGACATGTACATCTCGCCTGAAGGTAAAATCTGGCTATCGGCCGCAGAAGACAACGGCGATAACGGACCGTTCACTTCGGTGATCTACTCTCCGGGCAGGATTTCCGGAAATTTCAGCCTGCCTGTTATTGCCGACCGGCATCCTGAAGTCTGGCGGACTGTCGGTTCTGTAAAAATCGAGGCGCTGAGCGGACCTGCCGAATCTGTCGCAGGAAGCCGGATGAGCATCGGCAGCGACGACGAGAATTATGGCAGCATATGGCGGCCCCTGGAATAGTCGGTCGAAACAGCCTGCATCAGGTTGCGTTGTTGTGGACGTCCGCTACCCTGCAGGACTCAGGGGATCCATGCCCGAAGAATCATTGCTGCTGACGCGCTTTCATTCTGAACGATCGGGCAATTGTTTCGAAAACGGGCAAGTAGCTGTTTTTCTCTTGCAATGGGGTTATCCCCTGCATGAGGGTATATCCGTTGTCGTCGAACAGAAGGATCTGATAAAGGGTAAGCGGTATCGCACTTTCCTCTCCTTCTCCATTGGCTGCAGTTGCATAACCTGACAAACCATCAATAGTGACCGGCGTATTTGCGACGACGACGATTTTCCTTATGCCGGCGGTTTTTCGCGCACGATTCTCCGAAAATGTTTTCCTGTCAGGTATAACCAGGTCTTTCGATAGCGACAGACCAAAAACCATTAACGGAACGCTCTCGTCTTTGACGGGAATCTCTCCCCCGGGCGTCAGAATCATATTCTGCCCGAAGACCTTCGCAACCCTGAACGGAAGAACCGGCATGACGGTGAACCCGAGTGCATCGGCAGGATCGCCTGCATGACCGAACCTGGCCGAAAGAATCGCTTGCTTGAGCGGTTCCCCCTGCTTTGCCGATGTTTCCGGATATGAGGCAACAATGAGCGTTGTAGCTCCGGAATAATCGACAGCGACTATCCACTTCCTGAACAACGCTCCATAGGCGTTCTGTTCGGCTTCGAGCAATATTCCGGCATGACCGTCAACCTTGACCGGCAGCGTACTCAGAATCGTCATGTTCTGAGCCTTCATCCGCTGCTTGTCGACGAATCCTGAAGCAGTTTCTTTAAATGGCCCGGGAATTTCGGTAACCATGATGGAGGAGCCGGAGGAGTCGTCCATGAACCCGGGAAAGCGCTCGGCTGCGACATAGCCATTCGGTGCAGTTATGCTGACCGACGTGCCCGGAACCTCTCCGGCCATTACGTTTGAGGAAAAAAACGCCAAAACAGGCAGAAACAAGGCAAATCTCTTCATAATCTGTTTATCCATATTCCGGCACGCATTGAACATCCCGTACCGACAAAATATAGAGGTGCCTGGAGTAAAACATGCAAGGCTGTTTATTTCGGTTCCGTATTCTGTTTTTCCGCCAATCTGTTTTTTATCTCCTGCAATTCATCCATCATCTTTTTGTTTGTCACGCTGTTTTTATAGCCCATTAACATGAGTTTCACAGAAACCAGAAACACACCCGCCTCCAGAAGCAGATCATGCGTAAAACCTTTTACGAACAGCGCTACAGCAAACAGAACAAACGTAACGATGATGACAATTACCGTCGGAGTATCAAAATGCTTGTTCATTTCACAAAAAATAATTGCGTGATTCATCCATAACACAACTCATGTGGATCTTCGTCCCGGAGCTGATCAGCAAAGGGCTTACCGTGCACGGGCAGAACCGGCGTCAAGCCATTACCCTGGGCTTACCCGCTCCTTGAAGAAACGAACGATCAGTTCAATGGCGTTTTCCGGATACTTGTGTGATCCGGGATGCACGACCGAAACAACGGAAGCTCCTGCCTTCGACGGGTACAGGGTGCCTGTCAGGTCGCCTGCCGTCGCCCAGGGAATGCCCTTGGTCTCGCATGCGTTCCTCCTGCAAACCGCTTCAAGAGTCTTTTGCTGGTTCTCGAACGGCACCACGTTGTCGTTCCTGCCGGCTATGTGCATGACCGGTATCGGCTTCGCATCGTTGTCCGCCCAAAGGCCGCCGGCAACAGCCGCCGATGGCGCGATAGCCGCGAAAACATTTGAGCGCACCATGCCCAACAGGTAGGTGAACACGCCGCCGTTGGAATGTCCGGTTGCGAACACCCGCGCATCGTCAACCCTGTAGCGTTCACGCAAATGCCTCAGTATCGCATCGACGAACTTGATATCCCGGTCGTTGCTGGCGGCGACCTTCTGTTGCCATCCTGGCTGTTTGCCTTCAGGATCACGCCCCGTGACGGTCGGCAACCCCTGAGGATAAACAATGACGGCCTCCGGCCAGTATTTCTGGAAATCATATCGTTCCACGCTCTCGATTGTGCCCCCGTGACCGTGAAACACGAGGATCACCGGAACAGGCTTTTCAGTCCTCTTCGAGGGAGGAACAATCATTGCTTCGCGTCTCTCGCCCTCCACACTCAACTCAGTTACGGCCGCTTGTTCTTTTGCGAAAACCGTAAGAATTGGAAGCAGAAGGAAGCCTATGTGTATAAACACAATGCGGGCAAGTCTCATCGAGTTCTCCGTTGTACGTTGTCGTTACCAGGTCGCCATTGTCCTGTCGCAAGATTAGCATGCCCACGAATTCGCTAACCCATCGTTGAAGGCGAACAATGTTTTCCTGTTCCTGCTGGATATCAGGTTCCCGATCACGTGATGCAGTGTACCCTGCTCCTCCGGCACCGGCCTTCTGAAACGTAAGGATTTTATTGGATTTGTTTACGTAGTTGTAGGCATCCCCGCCCAACTCCAAACACTGCTGCGATCCTTCAGCTTACATCTCCTGCCGCTGCCAGTGCGGATGCTCGGCGGATGCAGAACGGATAATCTGGTAGACGTAAAGGCGGTCGCCGCCCGGTGACGAACGGAACTGGCCGAAAATCTCGTCGGAGCCCGGATAGAAGCTGTCGAACACATGGAAATGATCAAGAGCGGACGTAAACTGCTCAACCCACCGTTTTCCGCACCGGCTGTACTGCTTGAGCGGATCGATATAGTTGACCGGCCTGAGCAGATAATCGCCCCTCATCTCGACCGGCTCGCTTCCGGCCGCCACAGGAATCCCTGCAACGGCGTATGCCCTGCTCCGCGGATCGAACCAGCGACCGTGCTCGTCAAGAATATTGCGGTTGGTGAACCCGAAACTGATCTTGTTGCTGTCGTCGGGATCATTCAGGCCCCCCATCGCATAGACCAGGTCGCCGCGGCTCTCCCGCCACGTAACCACCATATCCGAGCGGCGTCCGTTGCAGCGAACCTCCCTGGTATGCCGGTGCGCCGAACGCCAGGCATCGGCCCGCACAAGAGCAAGCACGGTGCCTCGAAGCGATCCACCGTAACCCTCGGCAACTGCGGCTTCCCGCGGGTAAGCCCTGCTTTTGGGTATTTCCACCAGCGTCACCCATGCCCATTCACAGTCGGACGGGTCGGAGGGTTCCGACATCGCCTTGACGGTCACATGGTAATAGGTCTTCCCAGCCGCCAGACCAACCGACAGTTGGAGCAGAAAGACAACCAGAACCAGCCCGGCAAAGCGGATTGAAAACCGTTTCATGATCGATCAAATGAAGATAAAAGACCATAATTCCGAATCGGTTCAAAATAAATTACTATTTTCACTTTTTTCGCTCTCGGCTCCATACGAAAATAAAAACCATCACTATCCAGATCTCTTTCCGAGCAAGATAAACCATTTTTTCTACACTCTAATTCAGGCAACATATTTATTTAATAACTTATTTCGCTTAACTAGAAGCCGTTAATATATCAACTTCTTTCTATAGAAGGGAAGAGACAAGACAAACACAAAACAAGCGAGAAAAAACTCTCCATTGAAAATGGAAAACTGAGAAAAATTAATTTTACACACTAAAGCACAGTTAATAATCGTCAAAACAGTCAAAAAAATCACCATAACAGAAACGCTCACAGTCATTCTTGCAATAAAAAAGACAAGTCCATCTAACGCAAACATGTCTTTATATTTATAACAAACTAGCAAAGAAACTACTCCAATTAGCCCATCCCATACATCATAAGGCTCAGAGGAATATATAACAGCAAAAAGTGATGCAAGAAATGCGATAACCACGCCAAGAAGTCCCATATCTCCTCCCTGATTATTTACACAGCATATAACATCGAATTTTCTCAACCTTAATTCACTAAACATAGTATATAAGGTTTGCGTTAATATGTTTTTCCATTGTTAAGCACCCCAAGAATCTCCTGAAAGCTTGCGAGACCGGCTTCGAGGTTTTCGATGATCTCCCCGGCGAGCAGATCGGGGTCGGGGAGGTTGTCGAGATCGGCGAGGCTTTTGTCTTTGAGCCAGAAGATGTCGAGGTTGGTTTTGTCTCGGGCAACTATCTCATCGTAGGTGTATTTGCGCCAGCGACCTTCCGGGTTTTCCGGCGACCAGGTTTCCTTGCGTTTGTGGCGGTTTGCGGGGTTGTAGCACTCTACGAACTCCTGCAGGTCCGAGGCTTTCAGAGGGCTTTTCTTCAGGGTGTGGTGCACATTGGTTCGGTAGTCGTAGAACCAGACTTCGCGTGTCCAGGGATCTTTATCGGCAGGCATGACGTCGAAAAAGAAAACATTCGCTTTCACTCCCTGCGCATAAAAGATACCGGTTGGCAGCCTGAGAATGGTGTGCAGTTCGGTCGTTTCAAGCAGTTTCTTCCGCACCAGCTCCCCCGCGCCCCCTTCAAACAGCACGTTATCGGGAAGCACCACGGCGGCCTGCCCGTAAACTTTCAGGATGGTATGGATATGCTGCAGAAAGTTAAGCTGCTTGTTGGCGGTTATCGCCCAGAAATCCTGCCGGTTATAAACGAGACTCTCCTTTTCCTGTTCCTCTTCGTCATTGGTGAAGGTCATGCTGCTCTTCTTGCCGAAAGGAGGATTGGTCAGTACGTAATCGTACTTGATCCCATTATCGGCAACAAGGGCATCGGTGGATGAAACGGCAACATTCCCGTCAAGCTCTCCGATGTTATGCAGAAACATGTTCATCAGGCAGAGCCTTCTCGTTCCGGGCACAATTTCGTTACCGCCGAATGTGCGATGCTTCAGAAACTCCTTTTCATCCCTATCAAGCTTGTAGCGGGTTGTGATGAAATCGTAAGCTTTCAGAAAAAAACCGCCCGTTCCGCACGCAGGATCACCGATGGTTTTCCGGGGTTCAGGCCGGACGCACTTCACCATGATCTCGATCAGAGCACGGGGCGTAAAGTACTGCCCTGCTCCGCTTTTGGTATCTTCGGCGTTCTTTTCGAGCAGCCCTTCATAAATCTCCCCTTTGACATCGGCCCCCATCATCACCCAGCTCTCCTTGTCGATCATGTCGATAACTTTATAGAGCATGGCCGGATCGGCAATCTTGTTCTGCGCTTTCAGGAATATCTGCCCGAGCATGCCCGGCTTCTGGCCAAGATCGCGAAGTAGTCTGGCGTAGAGCACTTCAAGTTCTGCACCGCGCTTTGCCTTGAGTTTCGGCCAGGTGTACTCGGACGGAATGTCGATCTTGCGGTTGTATGGCGGCCTGGTGTACTCATCGGCCATTTTCAGAAAGATGAGAAAGGTCAACTGTTCAAGATAGTCGCCATAGCTCACGCCGCTATCGCGCAGCACGTGGCAGAACGACCAGACTTTCGAAACTATGGATGACGGGGTGTTGGTCATGGGTACTACGTTAATGCTTGTTTCTTCGATTGGTTTTTTTCAGCCCTGATGCGCTCAAGCAGCTTTTCGGCAGGCTCCCAGTCCGGATCGTTCCGGGTTGCCGTTAACTCCTCCTCGCTGAGCAGCTTGCCCTCAAACGCTTTTTTCAGAATGCTTTGCCGTAATGCCTCAGCTTTTTCAAGCGATTCGCGGATTGTTGCCTCTATGTTGTCGCAAACCGAAAGGCGCGCCTCAATTTCCTGCACGATTTGCTCTTGCTCTTGCAGGGAGCAAAAGGGAATCTTTAACTGAACAATATCTCTGATATTTAGATGTGGAGAAGTCGTTCCTGATATTAAAGGGATATACTGCTTTTTAAATATTATTGACTGAAAACAATACATCAAGTAAGATGAATGACACACACTAATCGAGCGAAACATCATCATTCTTTGACCTATACATAAATCTGTTTTATCCGGAACAATTACTACTGTCCCAACAGTCCCTTCTCTTGCGAACAACAAATCACCAGCTTTCGGCTTTAATCTTTTAATTCTTTCCATATAAATATCTTGATCAACAAAACGAGCTTTGTCAAAATTGATCTTTCCTTGCTCTATACAGGTGGTATCGATACAATAATATCCTCGATCAACGAACTTTGCAGTATTATGCAAACAATCAACAATGTGTGAAGATGCATCATCAACTCTTATCCATCCCCACCCTTCCGGAAGTTCAGGCAAGTCATCAAGCTCAGCTTGCGTAAGCGGTATAACTGACTTCAGTTTCTTACCCTGATTTTTTGCAGCTTGCTCTCGATCTGCCTTGATAGTATCGAGAAGATCCTGTGCTGACGGGAGGTTGGCTTGCTGTTCGCGCCAAGCTTTCGTAAGTTCACCCTCAAACGCTTGCTTCAAAACAGCCTGGCGATAGACTTTAAGCTGCTCCTGCGCTTTTTTCAGACAGGCAATCCCGTTATCAAGTTCGCTGAAAAGCTGCTCGATTTTCGCAACGATGGCGCGTTGCTCAGAAAGTGGTGGAATTGGGATTTCTGATTTTTCAAGATACTGAAAATGACGAGCATATCCTTTGTCAGGAATTTTTCTGATTAGAATCTGGACAAAAAAAACAAGCAGTTCCGGTAAAATCAATCTATGAGGCAATAAAACCTTCACACCGTCTGCTCCAGGAACAAAATGATAACGAATCAATTTCAAAATCTTGGTATGATCCCCAAATACAATAACAGGTAAATCACAACGCAACACTTTTGATTCGTCATTAGTATATCCCCCGATAAAATCAGCACCCTGATCAATTACTGGATATTTCCCCTCAACGAGATATTCTTTCTGCTTGATTTTTTTATCATTGGTTGAAATCTTATCAATCACCAAACCGAGCGGCAATGAATACCAACCAAATTTATTTCCCTTTTTCAACAAAAACTCACCTTTTATATTTTCATACAACAAATAATGCAGGAGTCTGATCCCAAACGCGCCCGTCGAGTGTACGACCGGCTTTCTTTTTGTTGAACCCGCCCCACTGCTTGAAAAAGAACGGCACATTGGCAGCAATACATTGCTCCCTGATCTCCTGCACCCATTCTGGCTTCATCGGCCGGGCATTTCTGCCGCTCTCTCCGCCGACAATGACCCAGTCGATACCCTGCAGATTCATTTCCGGTAATGGCCCGAGCAGGGGCTCACAGGAAAGAAATTTGACCCGAGCGCAGGTATCCCTCAACCGGTCGATGCGGTGCATCGTGTTCCGGCTCTCCACCGATACACCCATCCAGATATTATGCGACCAGTCAAGCCATCTTTCGCTTTCGTAGTATTTGAGCACATCTGCCCTCTTGGTCAAAACCTGAAAGACATGATGCGGATTCTGCTTCATGACGCTGAATACCTCCCGGATGTAGTCGACAGGGACATCCTTGTGGAACAGGTCGCTCATGGAGTTCACAAAAACCACTCTCGGTTTTTTCCATCTGAACGGCTCCCGAAGCGTGTCGGGGTGCAGGGTAAGCTGAAACCCGTTACGATATTTTTCAACGCCCATCCCCTGAAGACGTTTTGCGAACGCCTCAGCGTAGCAGAACCTGCACCCATCGGATACCTTGTCGCATCCCGTCACAGGATTCCAAGTCATCTCCGTCCACTCTATATGTGATTGTGCCATTATTGAAGCTTTGTTTGAATCGTAACTTTTCCAGGATGATCACGCCAATCCTTATAATTCAAGTAAAATGAGCCCTTTATCGTTTGTTCGCCATCACTTTTTAAAACTGACAATATACCCTCATTTTGCCAAGCCTTCAAGACTTCATTCGTGTGCTTTGGTAAATGGCCGTTATGCAATGTGAACTCGTAAACCTCTTTATTTGTTCTTGATCTTGAAAGATATTCTTTTAACTCATTTTCAAATTTTTGCGTTATAGACGATTTATTACCTGAAAATAAATTATAACTATGCTCATAAATCCAACCGCGACCTTCGTCTTTATCTATTTTCCACTTGGCCTCTAGCATTTTTTCAAACCCCAAAATATTACTGGTAAAAAAGAATAAGCTAAAATATTGATTCACCTCTCTTTGAATGATAAAAGTATCAACGTAATAATCATTACCAAGATGATTCTTGAACTGTTCTTTCAAACTTTGTATAAAATCAATTCCAGTATTACTTTTTGGCCACTCTTCCATTGGCACAAGTTCTTCAATAAAACGTTTCAAACTTTTTGGGGTGCCATTTGATTCAAAACGAAACATAAATTGCGTGGGAAGAAAAAGTAAGATTTCTGTTTTTTTTGTACAAAGCATAGATTCTATCTCACTAATACTAATGTCTTTATACTGGTATGGGTCAATAAAGGCAAAAGCTTTTTCTGAATTCAAAAGCTCCTGCATACTTAATATTGTGGCTCGAATTACATCTTTGTAGTCTTGACAAGAATAATTAATCTTGGCATAACAATGATCAATCTTACTTTTAACATTCCTTTTTAACACCTCAATTACTTCTCGATCATTGTCATTGAATAAGCAGTTATATTCAATCGCTTTTTTATTATTAATAGTTGAGGCTTTTTTAATTTCTTGTAACATTATGAAAGGGCTTCCAATACCTTCATTTTCATATATACCAGGACCACAAAAAAGATCAAATAAATTAATTCTTTTCACAAACGTATTACTCAATACATTTAGATATATTTCTAAATATTTTTGCAAGAGCTCAACTTTCTTTTCGGAATGAGCATACATGTTTTTTTGTGAATCCTTTTTTTTCATACCGTCAACGCTTCGTTAAGTTCGTCAATAATCCCATCCATACGGTCACCGAAAAGCTGCCACATCCTGCCCCGACCTCCTTGGGCGTCAAACGGCGTGAGATCGAGGTCGTCCTGCTCCATGTGGATACTTGAAGCGATATGCTCCTTGATCATGCGAAGCCAGTTCATCTGCTCTTCGGTGAACTTGTCACCGGCACCGGAGTGCCTGCTGAACACCCACTGCTTGAAGTTCGCGTCAACGGTTCTGTCGTAAACGGTCAGAACCGGATCGATGCCGGTTACCCGGCGGATGAGCGCAACAAGGGCAATGAGTTCGTTTTTCGGGCTCGAACCGTTAACCTTTTCGATCTGTTCATAGGCATGCCAGATACGCATCGGGGCAAGCATCGGCCTGTCGGCTTTGAGACGGTCAAGCACTTCCCTGATCATCCTGAAGGTCAGCTCCCTGCGCCGGTAGGGCTGATTGTAAAATATTCCGAGCGCGGTGATTTCGTCCTTGTGCGCTTCAAGATAGGCCTTGAACTCCCCGATCAGTTCTGCTGCCTTTTCGCCACTTTCTGCAGCCCATTCTGACCTCGTTACCTGATCGAGATTGACCGTATCGATGATCTGCTCATGCACCCTGCGAACGGTGTCGATAAATTCGTTCAGCGAGCCGTTGAAGGTCGATCGGGCTTCGTGAAGAAGCGCCTGCTGCGCCTGTTCAAGAAACATGGTTGTTTCGCCAGAGGGGCTTTCGCCCATCTCCTGAACTGCCTCCGGGTTCATCTCCCGGGCTTTCCGGTTGATGCTGTCGGGATCCCATGAGTCGAGTAGTTCGCGAACAACCTGATTGATGCTCTTGCCTCCGGTTTTGTCGATAAATGCCGCACGCTCCTGTTCGGTAATCTGCTTGTCGAGCCGGGCAAGGCGGTTGGCAAGCGAAGTATAGAGATCCTCATCCTGTGCCCCGAAGGTTACAGCTTCAAGCAGCTCCTTCAGCGATGCCGTCGGCTTGCGTTCGAGCGGGTGGCTGTCGGTTTTCAGGGATTTTGTCACCCCTACGGCGTCGATAATCACGAAATGGGTTTTGGCGGAAGTAACCGAAGGGGTAACCTTTTTCAGATCGTCAAAACTGAGCGTCCGTGTGCCCCGCCCTTTCATCTGCTCGAAATAGTTGCTGCTTCTGACGTCGCGCATGAACAGCAGACATTCAAGCGGCTTGACGTCGGTGCCCGTGGCTATCATATCGACCGTAACGGCTATTCTCGGGTTGTACTCGTTCCGGAACCGGGCAAGCAGCGATTTCGGGTCGTCACTGGCCTTGTAGGTTATCTTGTTGCAGAATGCGTTCCCTTCGTTGAACTCCTCACGGATAATCTGGATGATATCGTCGGCATGACTGTCGGTCTTTGCAAATACAAGGGTCTTGGGCACCTCGGTTCGTCCGGGAAACAAAACCGGAAGCGCATCACGGAACGCGCGGATGACGTTGCGGATCTGACTCGGGTTCACCACATCGCGGTCAAGCTGCAACGACGTATAGACAACATCATCTTCAAGCTGCTCCCACCGTTTGCGGCGAGAGAGTTTTTCACGTTTGTCGATAAACTCCCGAGCCCTTATCCGGGAGCCGTTCCGGGTTATTTCAGTCTCGATGGTATAGACATCGTAACCGACGTTGACCCCGTCTGCCACGGCTCGTTCATGGCTGTACTCACTCACGATGTTTTCATTGAAAAAACCGAAGGTGCGCTTGTCGGGCGTTGCGGTCAGGCCGATCAGGAATACGTCGAAATAGTCGAGCACCTGCTTCCAGAGGTTGTAGATCGACCGGTGACACTCGTCGATGACAATGAAGTCGAAAAACTCTATGGGAACCTTCGCATTGTATGCCACAGGAACCGGTTCTTTCGGCTGCCAGCTTTTTTCAGCAGGATTTTGCTCCTCAAGCGAAGCGTCAAGCTCCTCCCCTTTCAGGATTGAATAGAGCCGCTGGATGGTGGTGATGCAGACCTGGCTGTCGCCGGCAATCGAGCTTGACTGCAGCCGCTGCACGTTGTACAGTTCTACGAATTTTCGGTTATCGTCGTTCGGCGTGTATGCCCTGAACTCCTGCTCTGCCTGTTCGCCGAGGTTGCGGGTATCGACCAGAAAGAGTATCCGTTTGGCATCGGCATGTTTGAGCAAACGGTAGATAAAGGTAATGGCTGCGAAGGTCTTGCCGGAGCCGGTCGCCATCTGGATCAGCGCTCTGGGTCGTCCGTCCCGAAAAGAGCTTTCGAGGTTGTTGATTGCCATGGTCTGGCACTCCCGCAAAGCGGCAGGATTCAGTCCGGGAATATCATAAAGGCGTTCCCGGAGGCTCCGCTCCTGGCCGAGCCATTCACGAAATGTCTCGGGACGGTGAAAAGTAAAGACGGGTCGTGAACGGGGTTTAGGATCGCGGTAATCGGTAAAGCGGGTCAACGTACCGGTGCTTTCGTAAACAAACGGAAGAGGAGCGTTGTTGAGATGCTTCAGCTTGCTTTCGGCATATCCGGAAGACTGCTCTTCAACCACGGTAAGATGATGCCCCTCATCCTCTTTTTTCGCCTCGATAACCCCAACCGGCCTGCGGTCGACAAACAGAACATAATCGGCTTCAAGACCATCCTGTGTAGGATAATGCCTCACGGCTATACCCGACGAAACCTGCCAGTCGATACGATTTTTTTCCTGAACAGCCCAACCTGCCAGCCGCAATTGTACATCGATAACATCCCGCGCAATCTGCTCGGGAGTCTGGTTCAGAGAATATCGTTCCTGCATGGCACGAGCATGAATGGTTATGGAGCATAACCCGCATAAGCTTTAAATATAACACAATAATATTGCTTTGGACAGTACCATATTCAAGAGATTCTTGAGGCTCGATATTCAATCGAACCCCGCGACTGTCAATGCCATTCGAAATGAAGGATAGGCAGGGAATCTCCCGGATAACTGGCAACAAACGGACTTGTTAGGGTATGGATCAGCATCCCGAAGCCATACTGAAAGCACCCCATCTCTGTCCAGCAGCAGATGGGCATAATAAATCAACTCATAATTTTAACTCTTCTTAATGGGATAACAGTGTTAAGATCCACAGCTGACGACACCGTTCACCAAATCCCACTAAAAAGCATTTATTACGTATATCCGTAAAGATTTATCATGGTCTTTTGCTAATGAAGCGCTACATTACCCTTATTAAGCCTATATTACCATCAAAAACAGAATCGTATTAATGAACAGTCCTCTTTAGCCTAAGTGGCCTCATGGCTGTGCTTTGAAGTCATTAAGTCTCATTCGGATATTTTATTAATGGCAAAGCAAGTGCATAATAGCTTTATGGTTTCAGAAATCATAGCTCCTGATTATCTCTTTTTTTAAGTATTAAATGAATAGCGAAAAATCATACGAAAGTCACTCTTGCCCCCACCACAATCCGAATGGCAAATGTATATGTACTTAAATATACTTAAAATTTTCAACAGCTTGATTTCAGAAAGCTGTGCGTTTACAATCAACTGATTTATTCATTGGGTTTATCTCACATAAGGCATAGAGCATATTTATGGCATACCACTTACATGATAGCCAACTTCGAGTAGTGCATAAATATACTCGGCTATCTAAAAACCAACAAGCATTGAAGGCGTCACGCCTTATACTTCTTGAACACGTCCTGCCGACCACCGAGACATTCGTTAGTCACCTTGTTGAAGCAGGTGCCGAAATCTATGCACTCATTGGGAAACCCTATTCTATTGATAATGAAGTTCTTACGCGACTCAAGTCTTCCGGCATAAATGTGATTGTTAAACAGTATAAGGAACTTGATGAAACAAACTTTCTCGACATTCTGTTAGATGAAGCTGTAAATGCATCACGAAAGGACGCGAAACAAATCGTAATCGCAGAAGTTGGTGGCTACTTTGCCGCAACTTTGGCACGAATGCCTGCTGATTATGCACAATACATTGCAGGTGTTGTCGAAGACACCACATTCGGACACAATCGCTACTTAAAATTGGTTGCAGACATATCTGTCCCTGTATTTTCAGTGGCTAGAAGTGAACTTAAAGAGATCGAAGCCCGTTTTGTTGGTCAGGATGCGGTTCAGGCCATGGAAGCAGTGCTTAGAGGCCATGGAATAACAATTACTGGAAGACACGGCCTTGTTATTGGCTATGGTATGATAGGTAAGAATGTGGCAAAAGCACTACGCGCTCATTCATTATCTGTGTCTGTCTATGATAAACATGATTACAGGAATCTGCGCGCATATATAGATGGCTACGTCATTCACAAAAAGCGAGAATTAATCAAGAGGGCAGATATAATCTTTTCTGCTACCGCAGATAATGCGCTTTCATTTGAAGACATTGAGGAGTGTCGCAATGGTGTTATTCTTGCGAGCGTTGGTTCACGAGATAGCGAATTTGACATCGCCACTCTAAAAGAACAAGCTTTGCGCAAAGAAGGTCTCTGCGATCACATCACGGCATATGAACTACCAAACTCGAAGCGAATCCATGTTGCTCGTAATGGCACTGCGGTCAATTTTTTGCTACCAAGCATTCCTATTGAGGTTCTCGATCTTGTATTTTCTGAAATCTTTTTGTGCATTGTGCTGCTTCTCAATAAACAACCAGATTACTCGCCAGGAGAACTTCATGGAGTAGGTGACGCACACCTCAGCGAGGTGTCACGCGACTGGTTGCGTAATGTAAATATTTAAAAAAGGAATTAAAACATGCCTATAAATATAGAAATCAAGTCGCGCTGTAATGACTTTACAGTGATTCTCGATAAGCTCGCTCATTCTCTGGGTATAACAAGAATTGAAATGGACCAAGAGGATACATTCTTTAATGTACCTAGAGGTAAGCTTAAAATGCGTTGTGATAAACAAGGACAATGTGAACTCATTTATTACCGACGTACCTCCTCACATGGGATAATGACGTCTTCATATCACCGAGAAATACTGGAAAAACCTGAGGCGAAGGCAAAAGAACTACAAGATCAATACGGCGTTGCCGTTACTGTTCGAAAACATAGAATCGCTTTCATATCGGGAGACGTGCGCATTCATCTTGATGAAGTTGAATCTCTTGGGCGATTTCTTGAAGTGGAAATACTAGCTAATCGAGTGGAACAGAGAAACAGCGCTAAGCATTTGGCTTGTCAACTTATTCGCGTGCTTGGCATCTCTCGTGATGAACTCATTGATGAGACTTACGAAGACCTATTAATAAGGAAAAGAGAACCCTATTCAGCTCAACAAAAGGATTGTGTTTATTGACGACCCACAGACAATTTACCAAAGATACATTGTTGACGTTTTACGAAGTATTAGGGGAGAAGCGCCCGAAAACATAAACGTATAATGGGCTAATCAACCTCTGTGCACAAGAGTCTCTGTTCCCCTCCGATATACCCCATAACCATTATCGACCACTTAACACGCATGGACGTTCACTCGTTTGTACCAGCATAATTAGAACTTCACCGTCTATCTTATTGCTTTTCAATAAATTCCATAGGTGTCCTGTGACTCAAGGAATAGTCCTGCCGTACCTCGTTGTAAGCGTTCCTCAAGAATTGATTCTGTAGTAAACAAGTCAGAGCATAAACAGATTCACATAAAATAATGCCATAAAGCGATAATCCTGAATCTCGGTTCATAACGAATTACGGAATATCTTATTGCTTAGCGCTTACGACGTTTAAACAATGTTAATGTAATATTATTGTCTACAGTTTACTATGTATTCATCTTCCTTTTCTGAGTAGTTCATATAACCTCTATCAATAAATGTATCAAGGAAATCATTTAGGGATTGTCTTGATGAGATCCTAAAACCCCCACCAGCGTCGATAATTTCATCTTTAAGTTGATTAATTGTAAATCGATTTTTTGTTGCAATAAACCTCATTGCAATACTTTTGGTTATTTCGAATTTTTCACACATCTTACCCCTCGTTGATTACTTTATTTAAAAATACTTTTATTTCCAAAATCATTAATTCAGCTAATTCCTCCCTACTAAATCCCGAGAAATAAGCGTAAAACTTTATAGATTCCTCAGATTCTTTATTTAAATGCCCAGGTATTGTCGAGACATCATAATAGTTATACAAAATATTCTGATTTTTTATATCTATAAACTTAATATTTCTATCAGGACCTTTTAATAAGACAGGGCAGAGCAGCATAATTTTATCATTTTCAGCATCGGTATACTTTTCTGATATTTTTTCAGGCCATGAGTCATAGCAAGAGTTTAGGAATAATATGATTTGTTTTCCTAGAGAGGTGTCTGATATACCCTCTATTATTTGATGAGGCTCCACTATTGTCCCATTTTCTTTTATAGTACAAATATGCTCCGAGTTGCATCGAATGTTAAGAGATTCCAAAAATATGCTTCCTGGGAGGGTTTCAGATTTTTCTTGGGTACCATAAAATTTTTTTATATCAGCCCTAATCTGTACGCCCAATTCTCTACAAAACTCATTGTACTCGTGATCTCGCTTCCATAGACTTTTTATATTTTTTGTTATACCAAAAAACTCATTTAAAAGCTTAAGGAGAAGTGGGCTATATTCTGTTCCATTACTTAAGGAATCTCTGAGGGTTGCCTGTAATATAGAAATTAACCAAGAGTCTGTAAACTGAGAAAACTTAAAACTGTATAATATGTTGGAGTTTTGTCTTTCAAATGCGTTTTCGATATCTTTTGCTATTTCAACAAAAACCGTGATTATATTCGATATTTTAAAATCATTATAATACAAACTACTTGTTGGAAGGCATTTCGGATCCTCTCTTAAAATCATCTCCTTTATGATAGCTTGAAGTATGTAGTCAAATCTTTTCACTTTATGGTGCCCAACGATGTGCTTATATATCCAAAATCTTGAATTAAACAATTCGTTTACATCATTAAGCGACTGAATAGAAGGGATAAACTCATAACTACTCGTACTGCTTGTTCCATCTTGAATGTCTACAAGGCAAAAAAGCTCAAGAATCCTATCGTTATCAAAGTTTGAGTTAATTCCAACAGCACGAGAATCTCTATTTATATAATCAAATTTATCTACATCTATGCCGTTATCAATAAGTTTGTAAAGAGACGATAATCGCCCTTTATGACCTTCAAAGATCGCCTTTATAAGTTTGACAATAAGCGCTATTGCAAAAAGTTTCCATATTTTTTCAGGCTTAATTTTGGTATCTGTTGGCTGGTTGTTATATATGTAGCTTATTTGACCAATTATTAAAAATGTAAGCATTTTACCCGTCAATTCATGAAGATCATATTTCTTATTGCTTTCTAGGCTTAATATATTTTTCAGCTTAGAAAAACTTATGTCTTGTGTATTATTTTTAGATTGCCCATCAGATAGATATAGATTATAAAGCTCTATAAAATCAAATTTATTTTCGCTATCAACGAACTTATTATAAACTTCAAGAATGGCCCATTCTGTTAAGTGGCTATATGGCGGGTGTCCTAAATCGTGTAATAATGCAAATATTCGCACTGCTTGATGAAGAAGAAGATATGTATTGAAATACTCTTTTTTATTGATAAAAGATTGATTATAAATGCTAGTATGGTTTACAAATTCACTACCGAATAAAGACGTAATTTGGTAACTAAAATCATCTGATGCTAAAATATTATTACCCTGATCTATTTGCCTTTCAATCCATTCTTTTTCAATACCGCTGATAATTGGAAAGTTTTTCTCATTAATAAATTCCTGTATAAGAAAATGATGATCTTTAAAATATTTTTCAGTTACAAATGAATTTGCGTTGCATAAACCATAATTAAAAACTCTTGAAGATAAGCTCATTGTGCCTAAACTATGAGAAAAACGTGAGGTTTTATTACTTGGATAAACAAGATATGAGCATGAGTTTTGTATAACCGAATGGAGCCTATTAAAGAGGGAATTTGAAAAAATTTGATTTTCAATATCAGAAAAACTAATGCTCCCCCAAATTTGATCTTTAATGAGCTTTACGGCCATAATGATAACAAAAGTTTAGGTTTTATGGGGCAGATAAATGACTTTAATTAAACGAGTTGCATTATTTAGGGAACATCAGTCTCATACATAAGGCCATCTCTAAAAAGTCTTTTATTTTATAACATATTATATAAAAGCATAAGAAATCGTATTTTTAGGCAGTTATTCTCATCTTGCCAACACTGCCATGAAAAGCATCAATCCACTTGGTCTTTTTGACGAGCATTTTCTTCTTGTACGTCTGACAAAAATAAAGGATAAGCTGGTAAAACTTGAAGCGCATAAGCTTTTCTCAATAATTGATTCCGTAGTAATCAAGCTAAAGTAAAAAACGTATCCACATGTAAATCAATAAGAAGTGCCTGAATCATGAATCAAAACCGATTACAGAATGACTTGTTGCTAAGCGCTTTTCGATTAGAACATCTTTGTGCCTATCTTCAATATCGCGTTTTCTAAACCCTATTCTTCAGGTTCAACCAAGCATTGGATGATCAGAGTTTCTTCGCCCAAACCGGACAGATTGTCTATGCGAGTATCGTCGAAGTTCCGCGACAGCGAAACACTCGTGATGAAAACACACAGATCTAAAAAGGCCAGACCCCGAAAGCATGGAACCATCGGCTATGTGAGGGCTACCACTAAGATAGTGATAGCCAACCTGACCTACAATCTGATGAGATGTGTGCTGCTCAAGAAAAAAGTTTATGCTGCCATCCTGAGATAACTACATCCTGTAAAAGTAGTTATGGGTTTATATTGAACAATAAATGTCAAAGAACAGTAATTTCTCAGAATAGAAGCTGATCCTTGCTGACTTATCCGTTCATGCAATATTGCAAAACACAGTTATTAGAGGTGGCTATAAGCTGTTCATATTTTGAAACACAACCAATTAATACCACTGATAGCTGCTTAGGCATAAGCAAAATAACTGTTTTTATATGTAATATTACGAAGTTTTAACATATTAAACAAATTAGAATTCTTCTATAGAATACCATTAAACCAAAAATAAAAGAGAATTCATTATCATAATGATGGATTTAAAAACCATAAAACCAAGTTTGATAGCGTTATAGACATACTTTCTGTATCAGATTTTAATTGGCGCAGAAGGATTTATAATTCATCTAACCGCCTAAAACAGCCCCAACTGCTCCACTCCCAATTCCAGCTTGAAATCCGGAATCAGTTCAGCTATCTGCGATGCTTCGACATTGGCAAGCTCGTTCGGTTCGAGTTTGTGAAGACCTCCTCCGTAAACCCGGCTTTCCCCGAGAAGCTGTTCGGGAGTAATCCGGTTCAGAACTTCCCATACTGAACGAATCAACGAGGGATTCTGAGTGACAGCTTTTGCAAGCTGCGGTTTTGGATACAGTGCGAGGTAGACGTTCGCTACCGTAGCCATCGAATTATTCAGAATGAAGCGGAAAGGTCGCCCGCTTTTCGTGTTGCTGCGGCCAAGATACGTGCACACAATAGGAGCAGAAGGCCGGTTTTCCTGTGAATACCAGGGAGTACGGTTGCGGCACAGATAGCGTTCGTGAACATCCTCTGCCTTTCCTTCTTCAAGATATACGTAGAGTGCCGGATACCTTTCTTTGATCGTCTCTTCAGAAAGCTTCGTATCGAGTAGAAAGAGCTGCCGGTCAAGCAGGGGGTAACCATTCGCATCGGCAAGTATCTCGTTTTCGACGAGATAGCGAGGGCTCGGCAGGATTGGCCGAAACAGCTCCATCGGCAGGTTTTTTGCAACAATCTCTTTTCTGTCAAGAATGAAAAAACTGTTGTCGCCGGTAGCTATACCCCGCCGGATATGGAAGAAGTCGGCTATGACCGCTCTCGCTTCTTTTGCTCCGGTACCGGTTGCCTTGGGAAACCGTGTCCATTTCGCCTCTCGGGCAAGCTCCTCCGCCAAAACATCCCTGCTGCAGCGGGGTTCAAGCAGCGAACCACCAAAGGTAAACGAGACTTGATGGTTTTCGGGTGGCGGTGTTTTCCGGAACCAGACGACAGCGGAAGAGACAAGCGCATCGGCAAACTGCACATCGTCAGGATCGAAGCGATGGATTTTCAGCAGCGTGACCTTTTCGAGCAGGTACCGCTTGATGGCCTTGCCGTAATTCACATCCATGAACTCGCTCGGAATGAGCCAGCCCGCAATGCCACCTTCAGCCATCCATGAGTGCGACAAGCCAAGAAAGTGGCAGTACAACCCGGCAAGACCGCTGATCTTCATGCCGCTTGCACAGGCGGTTTTCGCCTGAAGGCGCAGTTTGTCGCCATTCTGCAGGTGGTGGTGCCGCACATACGGAGGATTGCAGATCACCAGATTGAAAGGCACTGAAGGTTCGCTTGCCGTAAAATCGGCAAGCCTGATCGTGAAACCTGTATCACGCCAGATATGGGTGGCCGGATCACCATAATGGGTATCGACTTCAAAACCAAGTGCTGAGTCGATACGCCCTGCCGGAAAAACCTGCCGGAATGCTGAAAAGAATGAGCCTGTCCCTACTGCAGGATGGAGAAAACGGACAGGTTCATCTTCCGGAATCAGCGTTGACGCATAGGTAAGGATATCGAGAGCAAGAGCTGTCGGCGTCGCGAACTGGCCGAGACGGTTGCGTTCAGCCTGAGTCTTTCCTGCGTCGAGTTCGCTTTGCAGCCTGAGGCGGTTCGCCTCGAATGTATCCTGTAAAACCATCATGCTCATATCCCGAAAAGCGCCATGTCGTCGATGCGATGTTCCCAGACCCAGTCGATGCCTTCTGCTGCCTCATATCCAAGATAACCGCTGTCGAAATAACCGCACAGGAAAAGATTGAACCGGACGTTCCGCCCATAGGTGCTGCGAAGCTGGCTCATCTTGATAGTAGAATTAGGGGAGAACATTAATTTCAGTCACTTTTCACCACGTCATGACAAGGATTTTCGAAAACTTCCAACTTCGATACCCCGACAGACTTGGCCCTTACAGGGTGCACAGACGGATACTCGATCCGCTGGGCAAGTAAACGATCAAGGCTAGCTGCATCGTAAGGCATCAGCTTGAGCTGCTGGTTAGTCTTAATGATAGCCAATATCTTCACTGATTCTTTTGAAAAGCTGAGAGATCCTACAAAATCTTTTGCCGTCCTTTGAATTGATATCAGTGCGCTTCGGATAATCTATTGCTATATCAACGCCCATATGGTAAATAGTACGTGCAATCCATTCTCCGGACTCTGTTGCTGGAGAAACAAGTATTTCATCAATAAAATCGAATAGGTCGCCCGTTGGCACTGTCTCTATAGAGTGATTTTTTTCTGAATCAGTGATAAGAATAAACCGGTATTCTGATTCGTAGCGGAAAGAGACTCTCTTGTGAAGAAGGGTATAGATTTGATTTGGCGCTTTAATTGTCTTTGAAAAGCTATTTCCCGCCGAATAATATACACGACCATGATATATGGTGTAACCGGAAGGATATTCTTGGCATATATCTATAAATTTGCCGACAGTGGTCTTTATTCTTACGCCGCCATTCTGACAATACGATTGCCACATCGCGGCAGAGCCATGCTGCTTCAATTCGTCAACAGCATTCTTATACTCCCGTTCGGTGCTGTAAAGAACTCTTGGCTCCTCTTGCAGGGTCCAGCAACTTGCGTAGAAGTCCCTAACATTGTGCTTTGCGTGCTTCTCCTTACGCAGTTGGCTCATGAAATCAAAATGAGACCCTTCAAATGAATCCGGCCAGTTCTTGATTTTCGAAAACGATATCCGCTTGAACTCAAGTAAAAACAAAAAGCTTTCAAGCGACAAATAACGGTATATGGGGGTGGAGAGTGAGATGCCCTCCTCTTCATCGAAAAGACATTCAGTGATATTATTACGTTCCATTGTTTTGGTAGCCTAACGTTTGAATTCCGCGGACATTCTTTCTCCAGTGAGGCAGGAAGCGAAGGTCCGCTGCAATGATTTGTTAGCCACCAATTGTGGCAGTTAAAATTGCCAACCCTAACTGCTTGGCTCCTTCTTTGACAAGATCAAACGTCATAGACAAACTTTGATCAGCGAACATCTTCTTCGTTTTTTGCCAGACAGTGTCGCTACGAATTGAGTCAAGAAACTCATGTCCATCCCAAGTCAATTTGTGAGCAAAGAAGCCCTTCACTTCTGGCCCAAGTGTTTTGTCCATTTGCCCATTCACTAATCCCGCCTCAATCAGGAGCGCCATGTGATAGGATATCTCCGCGGCCCTTTCTTCTGGGAAATCTGAAAGGTGAACCCTATCAGCTGGTAATGTGCATTTTTCAACTTTTATAAGAAGTTCCCTAATGGTATCCCAGTTTCGCTTCATAATATTCTTCTCGTTAAAAAATGAACCAGCTTCTTCTTGGCTAACGTTTGAGTTAAGCGGCCGCCGGAGCGCGAAGCGCGGGGGAAGCTTGCGGACGGGTCCGGTTGACCGAGAGGTTATGCATCGAGCGAAATACCATCGACAGACAAGAAGAAATCAGCTTGACCGAAGACTTTCATCTTCACGCGCTCGGGGTCATGCCTGCACGAGAACGTTAGGTCCAATTCCTCTCCACCGTTAAGAACCACAATTCTGGATATAACTTCGCCCATTAGCCGCCAGGCGGAAATAGCCAGTTCAAGCAGCTCCGTATCTGGGAAGTCCTGAGACTTCCACTCACGCCAAATACATGGTCTTGAGTCGCAGTCTGGTCCAGCCATGCCACGAAACATTTTGTCTGACCTACAAAGTTCCTTGAATCTCTCATAGGCCTCATCGGACGATTCATGAGGTGCGATCCTAAATCCAAATGCGATCTTGGCCCCTCGTCCTTCGGTAGTGCCGATTTGACCGGTACTAAGAACATCAAGCATTCCTTGGTGGACGATGAAGTCTCGCTGTTTGCTCAGCTTTGCAAGCAGCGCGTTTGAACGAATTGAATCGATCAAAGGCTTGTATGTGTTTCGAAAAGCCGGGTCGTTCTGAAGCTCCATTTTCAGGAGTTGAGGAATTTCTTTTACGGAGCGAATGAATGAATTGAGCGAATACCGAAATGGAGCTGGCAGGTGGTAACTGGCTTCCATTTGATGAATGTGCCAGTGGCACTCACTCCACCGGTCAAGTGCCGATTCAATCTTGGCGTGCGGGCAGATCATGGATTCGATGCATAACGTGGCCGCGGATGAGCAGCGCTCCGCGACGGAAAATTTATTTGACGACGCGGAGTGTCTGCTCCAGCCTCTTGTTCGCCCGCCTGCAGGCGGACAGATGGATGTCCGATTCGCGGCCACGTTCACTCCTCCGCAGGGCAAGTGAACAATAAAACCGAGGCCTTTTGAATAATAACCCATATCACGTTAATGATACGGATTTTTTAGGAAACCTGCTTTTTCTTCGTCCCAAATCTCCCCATAACAACCCCACCAACAACCATCACCACCGCCACACCAAACGCTGCAAGCGACACATACCTGCCCTTGTCGAAATCGGAGCGGTCGTAGGTGAAGGTAAGTTCGTGCTCTCCTGCGGGAATGCGGACGCCGCGGATGAGGCCGTTCACTTCGAAGGTGAATGCAGGCCGGCCGTCGAGGATCGCCTGCCAGCGGAGAGGGTAGAATATCTCGCTTGTCACGAGGAACGCTTCGGAGGGTGCGCTGACTTTCAGCGTCATGCTTTCGGCAGAGCGCTGCATTGATTGAATGGAGCCTTCGGCGAAGCGTCTTGTGCCCTGCCACTCCGCGCCGTCAATGTAAACCGAACGGCAGTTGCTGCCGTCCTGCAGTACCTGCGTGAACAGGTCGTCGCGGCTCTGGACGCCGGTTACCGTGGTGGCGAACCATGCTCTCGGACAGCCTGCCTTCAGGCGGTAGACCCATGCGGGAACATCACCGGAGACGAGGCGGAGCGTACCCTGCTTCACCAATTCGAGGTCTGCGTGCTGCACCTCTGCGGGCGAAACCACGTAGCGGACGTTCATCATTCTGAGTGCTGCAAGCGAGGAGAGGTTCTCCGTGCGCTGCAGGAACTCTTCGTAATTCCTGAGTTTTGCGGGGTGGTAGCCGCCGACCGATTCGATGCCGGAGAGGGCGAACTTGTTTTCGCCGAAGAGCGGGCCGATTGGATAGATGCGGAACGGGCCTTTCTGTGATGCAAGAAAGCTCGTGACGTCGTCAGGCGCAAGTGCGGTTTCGACCTGCTGGCGCTGCACCAGTACGGAAGAGCGGAGCGAGGCTTCCGGGGGGCTGACGATCTTCGCATTGAGCAGCAGCAGGTCGCCGATGGCGAGCACCACGATCACTGCGGCGAGCTTCGCGCCGGAGAGGAACTTCCTCATGCCGGGCCATGCGAGACCTGCAACGAGAGCTACGAAAAGGGAGGACATGATCACGCTGTCGCGGATGCCCTCCCACCGAACCTTGTTCACCATGAAGGCCAGATCGAAATTCTCGACCGGCGGAGGGGGAAAGATCGAGCGGAAAAAACCCTCGAATCCCTCGCCGGCAAGCAGAATAAGCACAATCGAAAGGGCGGAGAGAACGGCAAGCACCTTCAGCGGAATCCGGAGCGACTTTTCTGGCGCGTCGAGCAGCCAGTGCAGGCCGAAACCGGCGAGCAGCGAGAGGTTGAGCCCTGCGACGATCAGCGCCATGGATGGCACCCTGAACCGACTGAAAAGCGGAGCGAAGTTGTAGAAAAGGTCGAACACCGGGCTGAAGAAGCTGCCGAAGGAGATGAGCAGCGCAAGCAGCATGCTGCCTCCGAGAAAGAGCACGAAGGGATCGCGGCGCCGTGCGACGAATCCCGCGAAAGCAAGCAGGAGCACCACAATGCCCGCATAGTGCGGGAAGTCGGTGAAGGGCATGAAACCCCAGTAGGTGACGCCCCCGAAACCGTAGAGGCCGGGCACGAAAAAGGTGAGCAGCTCCATTGGGTGCATCGACCACATTGTGGCGTACTCCATTGCGGCTCCCCCCCCTCTGGCCGCTCCCCTGACCGAATATGCGGCATACTCCGATGCGGGCAGATACACTGCAGCCGATATGGCAATGCCTACCACGCAGGCTACTGCGAAAAAACCGGCTTTCTTCAGGCTCTCTTTCACCGTTTTGTGACCTGAAACAAGCAGCACCACGGCAAGCAGCCCCATGAGCAGCCAGGTGTACCAGGCGATCTGCACATGCGCACGCTGAAGCTGAAAGCCGAGCAGGATCGCGAGCATCCCCGCGTCCCCAAGCATTGCTGGAGTGCTCAAGGTGCCCTTGGCACCGCGAGTGTCAAGTTCCGGAGCGTGAGCGCCCAAGGCCCCACTGGAGCCGCGAGTGTCAAGAGTGCCCAAAGCGCCTCTGGCGCTGCGAGTGTAAAATCCGCCGCGAGTGTCAAGCGGAGCGCGAGTATCAAACACCCTGAGCGTCGCCCAGAGCACCCACGGCATGTAGGCCGCGGTCATGAGCTGGCTGCCGTGGCCATGCACGAGCATGGCGGTCATGTAGGGGTTCAGCATGAAGGCCGCGCCGCCGAGAAAGGCAGCGGCATGGTGCAGCCGAAAGGTGCGCAGAAGCGCGTAACCGCCGAGACCGGCGAAACAGAGGTGCAGGATCTGCGAACCGATATCACCGAGCGGCAGGCGCGAAATGATGAGGTTCGGGTAGTAGAGCCCTCCGAGGTAGCTGAACGCTTCGACGGTCGGCATGCCGGCAAAGGTCCATGGCTGCCAGAGCGGATAGTAACCCGATGCGTCGCGCAGACGGTCGAGCGCAATGGAGGAGGCCATCGGCACCAGCGAATCGGGCGCGGAGAGCGTCATCGGGAAGAAGACGAGCTGGTAGTAGAGCGCGAGTGCAAGCAGCAGGTACGCCGCAGCGGCTGCGGCGTACGGAAAAACCACTTTCTTCGCAGGAATCCCGCTCGATGGCGCCGTGACCGGCTTATCCGGCTTTACTCTTTTTGGCTGCTTTGTCTGCTTTGCTGACTTTTCTGGCATTATGATTGTGGACGACGGTTGGGCATAATGGATAAAATAAGTTCCCGATCCTCTGCTTCCAACCTGAATAGCATGGTGAGGCCGGAATAGGCTGCCGTGCAGATCGCGATGCCCGACACCGAGGAGACCGCCGGACCGAGCCCGAGCAGCCACGGCCTGCAAAGCCAGAGCAATATGGCGGTGCCTGCCCCTGCCGCCGCCGGTTTCCAGAGCGCGGCGGAGAAGGAGCTGACGCCGAGCACCCTTGAGACCTGCAGAAGCCTGAGCGCGGAGAGCAACAGCATAGCGCCGAGCGAGGCCGCGGCCGCGCCGGCGGTGCCGTAGAGCGGGATGAGCAGCACGGAGAGCGCTACCTGCACGGCAAGCGCGACGAGCGCGTTCAGAAAGGTGACCCGCGCATGGCCCGCCATGGAGAGCACGGTTCCGGCGATGCCGCCGAACGACTGGGCGAACGCGGCTGCGGCAAGCAGCGCGAGCGCCGGAGCGGAAGCGGAAAATCGGGGCCCGAAAAGCAGCAGCACCGGTTCGGGCAGCACCATCAGAAAGAGCGTGGCGGGAGTGACCAGGAGCACCATCCATCGGGTGACGAGACGGTAGAGCCGTCCGGTTTCGGCACTCTCGTCCCCGGCCTGCAGGGCGGCCACGAGGGGGGCGGCGATACCGGAAAATGCCGGAAGCACGGCCCTGAGCAGCCCCGCGGTGCGCGCGGCGGGCTGGTAGAGGCCGGAGAGTACCGGGCCGCCGAGCATGCCGAGCAGAAGAATGTCTAGCCAGTAGGCGATCATGCTCACGAGCGAGACCCCGAGCAGCGGAAAGGCGAAGGCCTTCATCCGGCGATCGGCAGGCGCGCCGAGCACCTCCCTTATGCCTGTGCCGGTTTTCAGGCGGAGCTGCCGCCAGATCCAGAGGCAGGAGAGCACGGAAGCCACCGTATAGGGCACGAGCAGCGCCGGGCCGGGAGCGTCGGCAAATGCGAGCAGCAGCGTGAGGGCGAGCATGGCGACGGGTGCGATGAGCTGCGTCGCCACGATTTTCGGCACGAGGTCACGGTGCCCCTGCAGCGCATGGCCCGCAACCGTGGCAACCACGTTGAAGGGCACGGCCACGGCGTAGGAGAGCAGCGCAAAGTGCAGCAGCGTGCCGCCGCCGCCCCCCCCAAGCGAAGCGCTACCCCCGAGCGAAGCGCTAACGTCAAGTGAAGCGCCACCACCCAGCAGCCGGGCGAGCGGCGCGGAGAAGAGCATGACGAGCAGAGCCGGAACGAGGCTCATGAGGAGCGCGCTGCGGATGGCGAGCCCCGCTGCGTCCGATGCCTTGCGTCCTTCCGCCTGGTAGATGTTGACGTAACGCACTGCGGCGGCGTCGTAACCCGCCACGCCGAAGGTCTCGACGATCTGCATGACGGCGAGCGCGAGGGCATAGACGCCGAGCGACTCCTCTCCGAGCATGCGGGCCACCGCCATATTGAAGGCGAAGCGCACGGCCTGGCCGAAAATGAATCCGCCGTAGGAGATACCGGCCTGTCCGGCGATGAGTCTGTTCCGGCTTGCGGATCGGTTCCTGTTCATCCGGCCTCCCTTTCCGATGCGCGAAGCAGCTCGGACTGCATGCGGGCGGCAAGCGCGTCCCAGCTGTGCTCCCTGGCGAACGCCTGCCGTTCGGCCCTGCGGACGTCGCGGAGCGCTTCGGGCACCATGGCCACGAACTCGCCGGGCGTGCCTGCGCTATGGATCACCCCGCGGGCCGCGCCGAGCGCGCTGCAGTAGTCGATGGCCAGCACCGGCACGCCTGCCGCGGTATATTCGTAGAGCTTGTTGGGGTGCGATGCCCTTTTGAGCGGGTCGCGGAGCAGCGGCATGAGCGCGAGATCGAATCGCTGCACCCATGCAGGCAGTTCGCGGTAGTCAATCCTGCCGAACCAGTGCACGTTCGGCAGTTCAAGAAGCGCCCGGTTCCGCTCCTGCCAGGTGCGGTCGTAGGCGGGACCGAGCAGCGCGATCCGGCTGTGCGGACAGGCTGCAGCGGTCTCCCGGAGCAGATCCGTATCGACCCAGTCCATCGCGCCGGCATAGCCGAGCAGCGGGCCGCCTTCGGCAGCGAACGCGGCAAGCTCGGGCGGCGCATCCGGAAGAGGCGTGGCGAAGTGGTCGTACTCGACGCCGTTGCCGAGTTCGACGCAGCGGACGGTTGACGGAATCTGAAGCCTTGCGGTCAGCTCCGGACTGACCGAAAAGACGAGCCCGCACCGTTCGAGGTATCGGGAGAGGTAGTCCGGCAGCCACGAAGGAGAGCCGGGAAAGGCGAGATGGTCGTCGTTGGCGTCGTAGAAGCGAAGAGCGCACGGCATCCGTGCCGCAACCCTTCCCCAGTAAACGTTGCTGAGCCCGACGATGCGGTCGCGCGAAGCGAAACCGAGCCTCCGCAGCCAGAAGCGCAGGATGAGCTCCCCCGCTGCGGCAACCGCGTTGCGGAAAAGCGCGACGTCGAGCAGTCGGCCGATGCGGTAGGGAACGGTTTTCAGGAAGGGCACGGTAAGCACGGTGAGGTTGCCCCGCGTCACGGGCAGCCAGTGCGCGGGCCTCCCCAGGGCGTACGGTTCGACGAAGAGGATGCGCCAGCGCGACGAAAAACGCTGCAGCAGCCGCTGCTTTCTGGTGGAGAGAAAATCCCACTGGACTTCCGAGAACCAGACCAGATCCACCCGCTCCCGCAAGCCTGAATCAGGATTTCGCAAGTTCATAGATCAGCACCTTTTCATAGATAGCCCGCAGGAGCGGTTTCAGGCCGGTCAGATAGAACGGCCAACGGCGTATCCGGAACGCATCGTGACGCACCACGCGGAACCCGGCTCTCGAAAAGAGCGACTGCAGCGCCTGTGGTCTCATTTCATGAAAATGGTCCGGGCTTGCGAGCATGGCGGGCTTCGCTGCCGGTACCGAAACGAAAAGCCGGCTGTCCGGCCCGGAGAGCACCTTTCGCGCTTCGAGCAGAGCATGCAGAGGATTGAAAAGATGTTCGAGCACTTCGAACGCCGTCACCACGTCATAGCGGCCTGAAAGCGCGTCCACATCGAGATCGCAGCAGCTGCTCTCGAACGTGCAGCCGAAAAGATTTTCAAGCTCGCCGACAAGAGGCGTACGGTCGCCGAGATCCAGCGCCGAAGCAGCTTTAGAACGGGCAAACTTCGAACCTTCGACGAAGCGCATGGTTTTCTGCCACCGGATGCGGTTCGCCTCGTCCGTGCAGTAACGCTGGTCGATGGTGTTCCGGTATTGCGAAAGGTTACTCATGATCTCCCTGTCGGTTTTCGTACGATACGGTGCAGCAGCGCGCCCGCCGCCTGCATGAGCAGGGCGAACGGATAGAGGATGAATCCGCTCCATGCCCGGTGCTTTCTCATAAGGTACAGCATTGCCGCGCTTTTTCGCACGATCTTGCGCGGATGCATGCTGCTGCCGTAGGATGCGGAAACCCGGTGCCACACCCGCGCCGCCGGTTCGCAGATCACGGTAAGGCCGGCTTTCCGAACGCGAAGCGAGAGATCGACATCCTCGCAGTACATGCCGAATCGCTCGTCGAAACCGCCGAGACGCTCAAAATCGAGGCTCCGCATGGCGATACAGCAGCCGGTGGCGTACCCGGTCTCTTTGCGACGGGCGTACGCCGGGCCATACAACTCGCGGATGCCCTCGTGCCGCACCAGCCCAAGGCCGAGCCGCACCACACCGCCTGCGTACCATATCCGGTCGGGATCATCCATATAAAATATTTCAGGCACGGCAATGCCTGCGTCGGAGTCATCCCGCAGTACCGCTGTCAGCCTGGCAACGGCATCCGGCGCAACGACGGTATCGTTGTTAAGGAAGACCACGTATTCCGGATTCTTCTGCATGGCGTGCCGGAACCCGGCGTTGTTGCCGCCCGCATAGCCGAAGTTGCGTTCGAGCGCGAGCAGCTCCACGCCGGAAAAGCGCTGCCGCACCGCATCCGCCGAACCGTCGGTCGATCCGTTATCGACCGCCAGCACCCTGAAACGATCGGAAAGCAGGGGTTCGAGCGACCCGAGGCAGCGGAGCAGATCGTCCTTTCCGTTCCAGTTCAGGACGATAACCGTGGTCAGGGGGGGAGCGTTCATGGCTTTGCTACGGACTGGATGAAGCTCGCTGCCTCTCCGGCAAACCGTTCCCAGGAGTGGCCGGCGGCGTACTCCCTGACCGATTGCGGCATTGCCGGGCGCCGCGGGTTGCCGAGAAACCCGATTACGGCGGCGGCAATCGCCTCCGAAGAGAGATCGCCGGCAATCCATCCCGTCCGGCCCTGTTCCACCTCTGCGGCAAGCCCTCCTGCAGGGGTGACGATAACCGGCAGGCCGTATCCACAGGCAAGCTGCACCACGCCGGACTGGGAGGCCTGGCGGTACGGAAGCACCGCTGCGTCGGCGGCGGCAAAATAGCAGGCGGCATCGCGGTCGCTCGCGTAACCGGGACGGAGATCCACGCTCTCCCCTATCCCGAGCCGACCGATCAGCTCCCGGAATGTTGCTTCCGGTTCGTAAAACTGGCCGGCAACGAGCAAACGGGCTTCGGGCCATACGGCAAGAATGGCGGGCATGGCGCGAAGCAGCAGATCGAGCCCCTTGTAGCGGCGCACATAGCCGAAAAAGAGCAGCACCGGCGCTTCGGCGTCATAGCCGAGAGTGCGGCGGGCTTCGCTTTTTTCAGGCTGGACGCTGCCGGAAAAGGTCGGGAAAGGCGGATAGGGCGGATGATAGAGCTGAACGACCGGTTTGGCGTTGCCAGCGGCGGCGAGCGCACCGGCCACCTCCCGGGAAAGCGTGATGAACCCGTCAGCCGAAGCAAGCAGCAGCTTCTGCAGTAACGGTTCAAACATGAAGGGTTCGTGGGTGGAGAGGTTGTGCAGCAGCACGACGGTTCGGATGCCGGAGAGCTTCCGGACGGCGAAGAGCAGCGGAGCGAGCAGGCCGGTCCAGTAGGCGACAAGCAGCACCTCGGGGCGTTCGCGTTTCAGGTCGCGAAGCAGGGTGAGCCAGGTAAGGGGATTGTATAAAACAATAAGAGCATCCCCTCCATTGGCAGCACTCCGGTATTCGGGAACTTCGGGGGCGTGGCCGCCTGTGAGGAAGGATGGATAGAGTTTTTTGAAACCCAGACGTCGTACTGCGTGCCCTTTGACCTGCAGCTCGTCCGCAAGGAGGCCGCTGAAGCGGGATATCCCCCCTTTGAGGGGGAAAAAAGGAGAGATGAAGGCTATACGCAAAATGGAAACGGGATAGAGAAAACCTTACGGGTCCTACTGCTCGCCGAACCCCTGCTCAAAAAACTCGACAAGCTGGCGCGCAGCCTCTTCGGCATCCTCGCCATCGAGCTTCAGGGTAAGCTTCGTGCCTTTCGGCGCGGCAAGGCTCATCACCCCGATAATGGACTTCGCATTGATTTCGACACCCTGCATCTCGATATAAAATTCGGATTTGAATCGCGAAGCCAGCTTGACGACGGCGGCTGCCGGTCTGGTATGCAGCCCGGCCTTGTTTTTTACGACAACTTCCTGAACAATCACAGTTTCTGCTTCGTTGTAGATTAAGGTTCCTGTTTTGATTCCTCTTTTCAGAGATTTTTTACCATGGCGATTTCATCACATGCCATCAGTTTCGGACAATGGGTACAGTCGCGCCATATTTTCTGGGGAAAATACTCTTTTTTAATTTCTGAATACCCAAGCTTGCCGAAAAAATGAGGATTGAGCGTCAGGACAAAAACCTCCTTCACTCCCTCCTCCTTCAGAATTTCCTCTGCCTTTTCCACCAGAAGACGACCCGTGCCTCTCCTTTTATAGTTCGGGAGCACCGCTACGGAGCGGATTTCCGCAAGCCCCGACGTATAAAAAGCTACGGCGCAGCATCCGACGACCTCTCCCTGATGTTCCGCAACAAAAAAGTTGCGGATGTTTTCGATCACGTTTTCAGCCGAACGTTCGAGCATGATGCCCTCACGCGCATACTCCGCCGTAATGGCCGCAATGGCTCCCGCATCCGAAAGAAGCGCATACCTGACGATCGCTTCTGCCGCCTGTCCGCTCACTCCTCCTCTCTCCTGTCAAGATATTTCTTGTCGGAAGCGTGGGATGAAACCCTCACCCACATCTCGTCTTTCAGCTCCTTGAGGCCCGTGCCGGTAACACTCGAAATAGCGAGCACCGTTACGCCGTCTTCGAAGGAGGGAATAACCAGATCTTCGGGAGCGATATCCATTTTCGTTACAATGGCAATGCGGGGTTTGTCAAGCAGGGCCGCATCGAATTTTTCCATTTCACCAAGAAGGGTACGGTATTCGAGCGCGATATCCCCGGAATCGGCAGCGACAAGCACGGCAAGCACTTTGGTGCGTTCTATATGACGCAGGAACTGCAGTCCCAGACCGCGACCCTCGGCGGCGCCCTCGATTATGCCCGGAATATCGGCAACGACGAACGACTTGTAATCTTCATAGCGCACGATACCGAGATTCGGAACCAGCGTGGTGAAGGGATAATCGGCGATTTTCGGCCTTGCGGCGCTCATTACCGATATCAGCGTCGATTTGCCTGCATTGGGAAAACCGACAAGCCCGACGTCGGCCATAAGTTTCAGCTCGAACTCCAGTTCAAGTGACTCGCCCTTTCCGGGAGGTTCGGAAAACCTCGGCGCCTGACGGGTAGGCGTTGCAAAATGCTGATTGCCGCGCCCGCCTCTTCCGCCGTTAGCGATCAGCACTTTCTCGTCGTCAACGGTCAGATCGGCGATTATCTCTTTTGTGGCCGCATTGCGGACAACCGTACCGCAAGGCACTTCAATCACGATATCGGCGCCGTCCTTTCCGGTTTTTCTGGAACCCTGGCCATGCGTTCCCCGTCCGGCGTCATAGTGCCGTTTATATTTGAAATCGAGCAGCGTGGTCAGATGGCTGTTGGTTTTCAGCCAGACATGACCTCCCCTGCCGCCGTCTCCTCCGTCGGGACCGCCCTTGGGAACATATTTTTCCCTTCGAAAACTGACACATCCTTTTCCACCGTCTCCTGCCTGTACAAAAATAGTCGCACTGTCAACAAACTTCACTCTGTCACCTGCCTTTTTGAATAATCGTCCTCATTATGTATCGTTAGTAAAGGAGACCCCTGTTAATTTGTTCCGTTTCGCGTCAATTAACAGAAACGCCCTGAACTCTTATCGTAACCCAACCATTGCGTCAATGGCAAAACCTGCTGCAGCAGAGCAGAAACAGAAAGCTCTTTCGATCGAGGAACTCATGACCCGACTCGAAGAGATAACCCGCACTATCGAAAATCCCGATACCGGCATCGAAAGCTCGATCACCCTCTATGAAGAGGGACTCAAGATTGCCGGTCAGTGTAAAGAGCGGCTGCAGGAGGCAAGAAAGAAAATAGAGGTCATCAATCCCGACCTTGCAAAAAACTGGCCCGATAATGCCCGTACTCGAGACCTCTTCGAATCCTGACCGGATGGATGGATTCACCCGTCGAGACGGCTTTTCAGCACATCGTTGACGACCTGCGGATTGGCCTTGCCTTTCATGCGGGCCATGCACTGTCCCACAAAGAAACCGAACAACTTGGTCTTTCCCTCCCGGTAGTCGGCAAGCTGTTTGGGGTTGGCCTCCAGTATCTCGTCAACCGTCCGCTCGATTGCCCCGGTATCCGAAACCTGGGCAAGCCCTTCCCGATCGACGATTTCTTCGGCAGAAGCTTCGCCTGTCTGCATCAGTTCGAAAACCTGCTTGGCGATGGTGTTGCTGATGGCTCCCTTGCCGATAAGCCCTATCAATCCTCCAAGCCGCTCCGGCGAGATCGCGAACTCCATAATATCAAGGTATTTCTCCTTCAGCGTACGCATCACCTCACCCATTACCCAGTTTGAAACCGCCTTCGCGTCGCCGCAAGCCGTCAGGGTCCGTTCGAAATAATCGGCGATCTCGCGTTCGACCGTAAGAACACCGGCGTCGTATGGCGGAATTCCGTACTCACTGACAAATCGCCGCTCGCGGTCTTCGGGAAACTCGGGAAGTTCGAGCCTTATTCGTTCGAGCATCTCCTGGTCAACCAGCACCGGCACCAGATCGGGATCGGGGAAGTAACGGTAGTCGTGTGCGAACTCCTTGCCGCGCATCGAACGGGTCTCGCCCTTGTCGGCATCCCAGAGCCTGGTTTCCTGCACGATCGTTCCGCCGCCATCGATGATGTCGATATGGCGCTGCATCTCGTACTCGATCGCTTTCTCGACATTCTTGAAGGAGTTCATGTTCTTGATTTCGGTGCGGGTGCCGTACTCCTCTGCGCCGAAAAGTCTGATCGAAACGTTTGCGTCGCAGCGCAGGCTGCCCTCTTCCATGTTGCCGTCGGAGATACCGAGATACTTCACGATCTGGCGCATTTTCTGCAGATAAGCCGATGCCTCCCTCGAAGTGCGGATGTCGGGGTAACTGACAATTTCAAGAAGCGGCACGCCGCAACGGTTCACGTCGATATAGGTGTCGTCGCCGATATCGTGAATCGACTTGCCGGCGTCCTCCTCGATATGGATCCTGATCAGTCTGATGTCTCGGCACCCCTCCCCGACATCGATTCGCAGCATGCCTTCGGTGCATATCGGTTCTTCGAACTGGGATATCTGGTACCCTTTCGGAAGATCGGGGTAGAAATAGTTCTTTCTGGCAAGAATGGAGCTCGGGGCGATCGAGCAGCCGGTCGCAAGGCCAAGCTTGACTGCATCCTCGACAACGCGACGGTTAAGCACCGGCAGAGCTCCCGGAAGAGCCAGACAGACCGGACACACATTGGTGTTGGCCGGATTGCCGAATCGGGTTGAACAGCTGCAGAACGCCTTGCTGTTGGTATTGAGCTGACAGTGGACCTCGAGACCCACAACTAATTCATATTTCATTACAACATTAACTCTTTATTGATAAACCCCGATCCCCCTTCGCCCCGCACCCGGTTCGAGCTGTCAGAGCGGCTTGTAACTGAACTTCTGTCCACCGACGGTGGCTTCAGCCATGACGCCTGCTCTGGGAATAACAAAAATAGCCACGCCGTTCGAGTAATCGCTGTTGGTGGCCATACCGGAGGTCACCAGCACTGCCGTAGCCTGGGCGTTCAGCTCAAAATTACCTTTCTTGAAATTATCGAAATCATCCTTGCTCTTGAAAAATACAATCTCGGCAAACGACTGCGCTCCAAGCTGAGGCCCGACATTCACCTGGGTCAGCGACGAACGGCCCACAAGGGTATTGAGCTCATACACATACCCGCTGCCGCGAGCCCCCCCGAGCAGAATAACGCCTCCCTTGTAAACTTCGGAAAAAACGGCATAACCGTAGGCATGCTCAAAAAAGCGGTCGAGACCGGGAGCATTTTTCCTGAAATACTCGACCCCCTCACGGGCGTTATCCTCCTCCCTCGGATCCCACCCCGCAAAGGCACTCTGTACAACCATTCCTGCCAGCATGAAGGCAAGCACAACGATCCGCATCATTTTCATCGCATCACTCCGTTTTTCGTTCGTTAATAAAATCAAACCACAGAAAACATACAATGTCATGCAACCTTGAATGTACTAATTTTTGGAAAGAAAAGAGAATGGAGTAAGATTGTGGACCGCAGGCTGTGGGCTGTGAGCCGGAAGAAAGAAGTATAGCTCGCTTCGCATTGCTGGAGTATCGCAGTTTCGCTGCTTGAGAGGAAAAACGGGTTACGGGTGCTGCAGAAACAATCGGGGCAGCACTCGGCCGCCCCTTTTCTGCTATTGAGCTATCCCGCCATCAAGCCCTCTGCTTAATTTTCCCCGTTTTCGAGCTCGCGTTTGAGGGCTTCGCGCTCTATTTCGAGGCGGCGGATTTCGCGGTTGAGTCGGTCAAGTTCTTCGGGGCTGCTGTCGATTTCGAGCCGCAGGCGCGATGAAGCCTCGTCGATCAGGTCGATGGCCTTGTCGGGCAGAAAGCGATCGGATATGTACCGGTTCGAGAGCTCGGCTGCGGCAACGAGGGCGGCATCCTTGATGCGCACGCCGTGATGGATTTCGTATTTCTCCTTGAGTCCGCGCAGAATGGAAACCGTGTCTTCCACGCTCGGCTGATCGACCAGAACGGTCTGGAACCGCCGTTCAAGGGCGGCATCCTTTTCGATATGCTTGCGGTATTCGTCGAGCGTCGTAGCACCGATACAGCGCAGTTCGCCTCGAGCGAGAGCGGGCTTGAGAATGTTGGCGGCGTCCATGGAGCCTTCGGCGGATCCTGCGCCGACCAGCAGATGGATCTCGTCGATAAAGAGAATGATCTCTCCGTCGGCGGACTGCACCTCCTTGACCACGGCTTTCAGTCTCTCCTCGAACTCGCCGCGGAACTTCGCTCCGGCGACAAGCTGGGCGATGTCGAGCGCGGCGATCTGCTTGCTCTTCAGGTTTTCGGGAACGTCGCCGGCCACGATGCGCTGGGCGATACCTTCGACAAGCGCGGTTTTACCGACGCCGGGGTCGCCGATCAGCACCGGGTTGTTTTTGGTGCGGCGGCTGAGAATCTGCAGCACCCGTCGGATTTCGTCGTCTCGCCCGATTACCGGATCGAGCTTTCCTCTTCGAACTTCATCGTTGAGATTGCGGGAATATTTTTTGAGGGAGTTGTAGGTATCCTCAGCCGTCTGGCTGGTTACCCGCTGGGAACCCCTGATGGTCGCCAGAACTTTGAGGATGGAGTTCCGGGTGATCCCGGCATCCTGCAGCAGGCGCGATACCTTGACGCCGGCTTCGCTCATGGCGATAAAGAGATGCTCGGAGCTGATGTAGTCGTCTTTCAGGCTTTCCGCCTCCCTGAGAGCCGCATCGAACACCTTTCCGAGATTCTGTGATACATATTGACCGGATGCCGATGAGCCGGTCACCCTCGGCAACCGATCTATTTCGCGGTCGAGAACCTCGAGCAGATTATCCACGGGAGCTTCGAGCTTCTGGGCGATCTGCGCGGTGATGCCGCTTCTGTCTCCGAGCATGGAAAAAAGCAGATGTTCGGGCTCGATCTGCTGATGCTGGCGGCTTCCCGCAAGCGTGCCTGCAGCCTGCAGCGCTTCCTGGGCTTTGACTGTAAATTTATTGGGGTCGAATTGCATCGTTCGTACTGTTTTTGCTGTTAACAAACTCCGGAAACAGTGCCTCGGCGACACGTTCCGGCCATTTCAATCATCGTTGTACGGCAAACCGTTCTTGTATAACCGTGTAAATGAGAAAAAAGTTAACAGCCGAAGAGGATGAATCCCTGTAATTTTTTACCCTGGCACGAGAGGAACGGCTCGGGATGATAACTCCCCGATTTCGACAGGAGGCAGATCCTTCGGCGACATGATCACGATCTCTCATACGTGAAGCGAACGAAACGTCCGAAAAAAAAGCCACGGAAAAACATTTTCCCGCGGCTTTACGGCTCATTGTTCCCGAAACCTGAAAAGTCAGGCTGCCGGTGCGTTCCCTGAAGGGGGTTTTGGAAGATTTTTCATGAATGCAGCGGCCACAAGCCGCATGATCTCTCCGCCCGTAGCAAGCAATTCAGCGCTTTTTTCCTGAATATGGCACTGGGTCGCCACCTGATCCTTGAAATACGCGACGCCTTCGGCTTCATAGTTCCTGCCGCTCACGTACTCGTCAATCACTTTTTCGGCTTCCGAAAACGGCATATTGAACACCTTGACGCCGAGTTTCGCCCGTTCGATCGGATCAAGGATTTTCTGACCGGTATTCTGCTGCTCCATAGCAATGGGATTAACGTGTTAAAAACTGTGCTGTAACGTCTGTAATGTAAGAATCTTTTCAACAAGAACCCAGCCGCAGGCAGGGGGTGGCTGCCGTCATGAAAACGGCGGCGCACTCCCGGGCACCTCTATTGTCGCCTTCCGGACACATAAAGCAAAGCCCGTTCCATAAGCAGCAGCAACATTCCTGCGCCAAGAAAACAGTGGTACAGCGGCTCGCTGCCCAACGGCGCTGAAACCAGACGCGACCGGGAAACGATCCTGTCGATCCGCAAGGCGACCTCGTCATACACTGCGTCGCCTCCCGCACCGTCAAAGTAGAATCCTCCGGATGCCGAGGCGAGCTGCCGAAGGGTTTGGGGAGAGAACCGGGTTGTTACCACACGGCCTGCGCCGTCGAGTTTTTTCAACCCCGGGCGCTGCGGATCCGGAATATCCGACCCGTTCCGGCTTCCAAAACCAAGCACAAAGAGCGAAACGCCGTTTCTCCTGAGTTTTTCGGCTGCGGCCTCTGTCGCCCCCTCGTGGTCTTCACCGTCACTGAGCAGCACGACAATTCGCTCTCCTTCTGCCGTCCCGTCGCTGTCGAGAGGTACGGAACCGGTAAACAGCTTCAGAGCAAGCTCGACTGCCGGAAGAAACGAGGTGCCCTGCTCTTCGATAAGCGCAGGAGAAGCCATGCCAAGCAGAGCGGAACACGCTTCATAGTCATACGTAAGCGGGCACTGCACAAGAGGCGACCCGGCAAAAAGCAGCAGGGCCCTGCGGCCCTCCCTGACCCTGCTGCCGATACGGAGCGCCGCATACCTCGCAGCCTCAAGACGATCGGGAAGAACGTCCCTGGCCAGCATGCTGTTTGAAACATCGAGCATGAACACCAGATCGGCCCCTTTGCGGAGGGCCACCCGGTTTCCGCGACAGAGCTGCGGACCGGAGAGCGAAATGAGTAACAGAGCGATTCCGGCAAACTGCAGCGTGCGGCGGACAAATAACACCCGCTGAGTCGAACCGCTTATCCCGGTGCCTCCCGAACCGGACAGAACAAGGCGCTCTCTCGCCTGCATCTGACGCACGTAACCGTAACCGAAAAGCACGGCCAGCGGAATCAAAAGGAGGAGATAGCCGAAATGTTCAGGCCAGGCGAAACACATGCGGAATCATATTTATCTTTGCCATTGTCCTATCTGTTTTATCACGGAACCCTCAGCAGCCGTGTGTTGGAGAGAATCGCCTCAAAAAAAAGCAGGAGAAGAGCCGGAACAAGAAGCTGCACAAACAGCCCCGATTTATTGCTGGTAACGGGACTCGTCAACTCGCTTTTTTCAAGCCGGTCTATGGACTCAAACGTCTCGGCAAGCGATGCTGAGGTTCCTGCCCGGAAGTAACGACCCCCTGCCGTTCGGGCGACACGACGAAGCTCCCCTTCGTCGAGAGCTGACGAAGCAGAAGACGCGGAACCTGCCCCTGCCGTATAGATCCTGATGCCCTGTGCGGCAGCGAAGGAAGCCGCTGTTACGGGATCGATCTCCCCGGCATTGGAGACGCCGTCACTGAACAGGATAATGATTTTTTGATCGGACTGCGAAGCCCGGAGCCGGTTGACGGCAATGAGAACGGCGGTACCGACAGCCGTACCCTCGTCGCGGATGACGTCGGGCGAAACATTGTCGATCAGCATCCCGGTCACCCGGTGATCGAGCGTGAGCGGAGAGAGCGTGTATCCTTTTCCCTTGAACACCACAACTCCGATACGGTCGTTCGACCGCCGGGTGACGAACTCACGGGCAACCGATTTCACAGCATCGAGACGGCTGCGTCCGCCGGCGTCCTTCAGCTGCATCGACCCGGAAATATCGAGTGCAAGCACCACGTCTATGCCGCGGGAGTGCGCAACCGTCTGCTTTACCACAAGCTGCGGACGGGTCATGGCCGCCACGCCGAGCACCAGCGCCGTCCAGCGCAGCCACTCCGGAAGCCGCCGCAGAAGCAGCGGGGCCTCGAGTCCCTCGTGCCGCAGCCGCTCGACATCGGGAAACGTCACCGAGGCAACGCGTCCCTTTTGCTCCTGCCGGCGCATCCACCATGCCGCAAGGGCAAGCAGCGGCAGCAGCAGCAGCCACAGCGGTTCCTCCAGCTCGATACGGGGTATGTGCGTAATCCACTCCTGCATTGCTCTTACCCTCCTCCGTCCCGCCCGGAACCGATGAGATTCTCGGCCTGGCGGATGGATTTGAGGGAGTCGTCAACGCTGGGACGGCTGTCGGCGAATTTGACGAGGTCGCTCTGTTTCAGAAGGGTCATGATTGCGTCGAACGAAGAGACTCCAAGCTTGCGGAGGTCGCGTTCGATCTCCTGCGTGACGGCTTCGAGCGCCCTGATGTGATAGTGCCGTTCGAGATACTCGCGCATGATGCCGCTGAGCTGATCATAGCACTCCACCGGAGCCAGGCCGCCGGAAAGCCGGTTGCCGAGTTTGCGGAGTTTGCGATGGGCAACCTGCGCGGGATCGACGGTTTCGGCAAAAAGGCGGACTTTTCGCTTGACGAGAAACAGTGCCAGAAGCACTGCTCCGGCCAGAACGAAGGCCGCAAGCAGAAACGGCATGAGAAGAAGAAAGGGAAATTCCGGTTTTATCGGCGGTTTGAACGTCCTCAGTTCGTTCATGCCGGAAGGGGTGAGCGTTTTCACGTACACCGACGCCTGAGGGCGGTGATGCGTTCTGCCGGTAACATGGCCTTCGGGATCGCGAAACAGAAGGGCGAACTGCGGTATGCTCTGTTTGCCGGAACCGAATACCGCGAACTCCAGCTCAAAGCGATCTTCCGCAAGACCCGGAGCTGGCTTTGAGGAAGAGCGGTTTCGTCCGACGAGACAAAAGGGCGCGAGCGCCGAGGAGTCCGGCAGTTCGAGAGCGGCAAGCAGACCTTCGGAATGCTGAACCCTTATCATGCAGATTACCCGTTCACCGGCATACACGCTGTCCGGAGCTGCCGAAACCCTGACAGCGGGCGCTCTCTCCCCTGGTTTCGCACAGGCGGGAAACGGCAGCATGAGCAGCATCGCCATGAACAGCAGGAGTGCCCGGATCAGGATATCCTGATGTTCAGTACTTTCTTTCACGGTAACGGAAAAAAGTGTTCAGTTCCCCGATGAACGAGCGCCCGGTATCGAGTCTGACCGTATCGATTTTCATGCGCAGGAGCCTCTGGCGGAGTTCAGCCGCCTGACGCAGCTGTCCTTCCCGATACTGTTCGAGAGCCTTGCGGCTCCCCGCATCGATGGTTATGCAGCTTCCGGTTTCAGGGTCCTCGATATCGAGCAGGCCTGTTACGGGGAGCTCCCGATCGAGCGGATCGCTGATGTGCATGAGCACGAAGTCGTGACGGGCGTTCAGAAGCTTCATGCCCCGTTCATAATCGGAATCGATCAAGTCGGTAATCAGAAAAACGATTGCCTGCCGTTTCCGCATATGGCTGACGAACGTGAGAGCCGCGTCGATGTCGGTCTTTCGGCTTCGGGGCTTCATACGGAAAAGCTCGTCAAGAATCACGAGCACCTGCTTTCTCCCTTTTCTCGGGGGTATGAAGACCTCGACCCTGTCGGTAAAAATGAGCAGTCCTACCTTGTCGTTGTTCTGAATGGCACTGAACGCCAATACTGCACTGATTTCCGCAGCAAGCTCGCGCTTGCTCCGCTGACCGCTGCCGAAAAGCATCGACGCCGATCCGTCAACGAGCAGCAGCATGGTACGTTCCCGTTCTTCGGTGAAGAGCTTGACGTAGAGCTCGTGCTTGCGGGCCGAGGTGTTCCAGTCGATTGTGCGGACATCGTCGCCATACTGGTACTCCCGAACGGTGCTGAATTCAATACCCCGACCCTTGAAGGATGATTGGTACTCTCCGCTGAAGAGTTCGGATGCAAGGCGCCTTGACCGAATTTCGATTCTTCGGATTGTGTCCGGCAGTTCGTTCCGCCGGTTTTCCTCGCTGAGTCTCATCGCTCTGTTTCAACCGTTAAAAGCCGTTGTGCCGGATCTGTTTTCTGCAGAAACCCGAAGGATTTTACAGAATGCGAACCGGACGCTGCCGAATCTACGGGACCTTGACATGCTGAAGGATTTCGCGGACAAAATCATCAGTCTTTATGTTGTCGGCTTCGGCTTCGTACCCTGGAATGATCCGGTGACGAAGCGTTTCGTATGCTATAGCCTTGACGTCCTCCGGCGTAATGTATGCCCGATGCTGCAGAAAGGCATGCGCTTTGGCGGCAAGCAGCAGAAAAATCGAAGCCCTCGGCGAGGCTCCGTACTCGATCATGGCCGCGAGCGACGCGAGCCCGTACCGGTCGGGATTCCTTGTGGCGACGACAAGATCGACAATGTATCGCTGAACCCTCGGATCGACATAGATCCGGTCGATAAGCCGGCGGGCCCTGACGATATCCCCTGCCTCCACAACTGCCCTGACCTCCGGCATGGTTCCCGATGCCGCAGCCTGCTGCATGATTTCAAGCTCTTCCTCGTAGGCGGGATAATCGACGATGACTTTCATCATGAACCGGTCGATCTGGGCCTCGGGCAGAAGATAGGTACCTTCGTGCTCGATCGGGTTCTGCGTAGCCAGAACCATGAACGGATCCGGAAGCGAAAAGGTGCTGCTGCCGATGGTAACCTGTTTTTCCTGCATGGCTTCAAGCAGTGCTGACTGAACTTTTGCCGGAGACCGGTTGATTTCGTCGGCGAGAATGACATTGGCAAACAGCGGCCCCTGACGGGGGTGGAACTCCATGTCTTTGGGGTTATATACCATGGTGCCGACAAGATCGGCCGGAAGCATGTCGGGGGTAAACTGAATGCGCTGGAACTGCAGGTTCATCGCAGAGGCAAAGGTGCGGACGATAAGGGTTTTTGCAAGTCCGGGCACTCCTTCGAGCAAAATATGACCGTTGGCGAGCAACGCGATGAAAACCCGCCGGATTACCTCTTTCTGGCCGATGATCCGCCGTGAAATCTGCTCTTCCGCCCGATCCAGAAAGACCGACGCAACGGCAATCTCCCTGCCAAGTTCTTCAAGTCCCGCTGCCTGCTGCATATACACTTCTACCCGTTAAAAGAGTTTATCGTACCGTCAGTGACTGACGCTGCCCGACTCATGCCGTTACGGTTTTCTGTAAAGACTCCTGAAACCGAAAACAAGCAGCGCGATACCCGCAATCAGGGCCGGCCAGGTGTAGATGTCGGGGATATAGAAGCCGCTGTTGAGAATACCGACATCGGGAGCCAGCAGCAGAATGAGATCGGCGCCGAGAAGAATCATGAGCACGCCAACAAAGCTCACCCTGCGCCCCGGTTTGCTATTGTTTACCGGTTTATTAGCTTTTGCCATACGTTCCAGTGAAAATTATAGTCCATGAATATTTTAGGAATAGAAACCAGCTGCGATGAAACATCGGCAGCGGTACTGCTCGACGGCAGAATCGGTTCAAACGTTATCAGTTCACAGCGCTGTCATACCAGCTTCGGAGGAGTCGTTCCGGAACTTGCATCGAGAGAACACGAACGCACAATCGTTTCCATTGTCAACAGCGCAGTAACTGAAGCCAATATAACGAAAAATGAACTCGATTGCATAGCCGCTACCGCAGGCCCTGGTCTTATCGGCGCGGTTATGGTAGGGCTCTGCTTCGCCGAAGGCATGGCGTTCGCTCTCGGCATTCCGTTCGTTCCGGTGAACCATATCGAAGCGCATATGTTTTCGGCCTTCATTCCCGAATCGCCGGAACACAAGTCTCCTGAAGGCCCCTTTATCTCGCTGACCGTATCCGGAGGCCATACGCTTCTTTCGCTTGTCCGCGAGGATCTCTCCTATGAAGTGATCGGAAAAACGCTCGATGACGCAGCAGGAGAGGCTTTCGATAAAACCGGCAAGATGCTCGGCCTCGCATATCCCGCCGGGCCGGTTATCGACCGCCTTGCGGCAACAGGAAATCCTCGCTTCCATGCTTTTCCCAGAGCCCTGACGTCGAGCTCGCAAACCAGCAGAAGCTATCGGGGCAACTTCGATTTCAGCTTTTCGGGCCTGAAAACCTCGGTGCTGACCTGGCTGCAGAAGCATACGGCAGAGTTCATACAAACCCATCTGCATGATATCGCCGCATCGGTACAATACGCCATCGTAAGCGTTCTGACAGAAAAAGCCGTTGCGGCTGCGCTGCATTTCCGTACCGACGCCATCTCCGTAGCCGGAGGGGTCAGCGCCAATTCGGCATTGAGAACGGCGATGCAGGAAGCCTGTCGGCATCACGGTATCCGGTTGTATATACCCGGCACGGTATATTCGACCGACAATGCCGCCATGATAGCCTCGCTTGCCGGTCTCATGCTCTCGAAAGGCACGGTGCGGAAAAACAATTATGACGTCGCTCCATTCGCAAGCTTTGCCGCAGGAGCGATCAAGGCATCATTGAAATAATCAGGTTAATACCGTACATTGTAATTCAGTTTAAAAAGAGCGTATCGACACAAACACTCATTCATTATTTATACTCGCTATCATGCACGACATCATTTTCTCTCTTATGCTTTTCGCTCCTCCTGCCGGAGGACAGAACCCGAATCCCATCATTCAGCTTGTTCCTCTGGTACTGATTTTCGTTGTTTTCTACTTCTTCATGATTCGTCCGCAGCAGAAAAAACAGAAGGAACGGGAAAAGGTTCTCGACAGTTTGAAGAGAGGCGACAGGGTCGTTACCATCGGCGGCATTCATGGTACCGTTGCCGGTATCGATACGGAAAAGAAAACCGTCCTCGTTCAGGTCGGCGATAATGTGAAAATGAAGTTCGACCGTACTGCAGTCGCCAACATCGACAAACAGGAATCAGGAGATAAACTTACCACTACGAAGGAATAAGAAACGATAATGCAAGAGACTCCAGCTCTATTGGTTTTAGAAAACGGATCTGTTTACAGGGGAACAGCATTCGGTTATATCGGCGAAGCGAAAGGCGAGGTGGTGTTCAATACATCGCTCACCGGGTATCAGGAAATTCTCACCGATCCGTCGTATGCCGGACAGATGGTGGCAATGACCTATCCGCTGATCGGCAATTACGGCGTTACCCCTGATGACAATGAATCCTCAAAAGTATGGGCTTCCGCTTTTATCGTACGGGAAGTCTCTCATACTCACAGCAACTTCGAAGCATCGGGCAGTCTGGAAGATTACCTGAAAGCAGCGAAAGTGATGGGGCTTGCCGGCATCGACACCCGAAAACTTGTACGTGAAATACGTGAAAAAGGGGCAATGCGAGGGGTCATTTCCGCCATTGACCTGAACGAAGGGAGCCTGAAGGAAAAAGCGCTCTCGATACCGGAAATGACCGGTCAGGATCTGGTGAAAACCGTTACCGCCGAGAAAAACTATGTTCTTGAGAAAGCGGACGCCCGCTACCATGTGGCCGCATTCGACTACGGCATCAAAAGCAACATTCTGAGAATTCTTCAGAACTGCGGATGCAGGGTAACCGTCCTGAATGCTGCAACGCCGGTCGAAGAGGTTATCGAACTGAACCCTGACGGAGTTTTTCTCTCGAACGGACCGGGCGATCCGGCAGCTGTCGGGTATGCCATCGACACCATCAGGGCGCTTGCCGAATACAACCGCTCGACCAGACCGCTGCCGGTGTTCGGCATCTGTCTCGGCCATCAGCTGCTCTCGCTGGCTTTGGGGGCAGAGACCTATAAACTGAAATTCGGACATCACGGCAGCAACCATCCGGTAAAAAACCTCGACAGCAACAAGATCGAAATCACATCGCAAAACCACGGGTTTGCGGTTAGAATGGATTCGCTGCCTGAGGATCTTGAAATGACTCACCTGAATCTTTACGATCAGACGGTCGAGGGCGTCAGACACCGCTCTCTGCCCTGTTTCTCGGTTCAGTACCACCCGGAAGCTGCTCCGGGACCGCACGACTCACACTACCTGTTCGACCTGTTCACCGACATGATGGACCGTGCGAAAAATTGACCTCAGGCAAGAGCTTTAACCATACAAAACCTTTTCTGAAGAGATGAAAAAAAGACTATTCACCCCAGGCCCTACCCCTGTGCCGGAAAATGTCATGCTGCGCATGGCTGCGCCCATTATCCATCACAGGAATCCCGAGTTCATGGAAATCCTTACCCGTGTTCACGAGGATCTCAAATATCTCTTCAGAACGACGCAGCCGGTTGTTGTGCTAAGTTGTTCGGGTACCGGAGGTATGGAAGCGTCTGTTGCAAGTCTTTTTAAATCGGGAGAAAAAGTCATAACCGTCAATGCCGGTAAATTCGGCGAACGGTGGGGCCAGCTGGTAAGGGTTTTTACCGGCAACTGCGTTGAAGAAAAAGTACAGTGGGGAACCGCCATACAGCCCGAGCGCATGGCAGAACTCCTGAAAGAGCACCCCGACGCAAAGGGTGTTTGCCTTACCCATTCAGAAACCTCTACCGGCACCGCTGCCGACATCAAGGCCCTATGCGCGCTTATACGGGAAAAATCCGATGCTCTCATACTCGTTGACGGCATCACCGCTATCGGTGCTCACGAATTCCATTTTGACGACTGGGGCGCAGATATCTGCATCACCGGTTCGCAGAAAGGGCTCATGATGCCTCCGGGACTCGCTCTCGTAGCAATTTCAGAAAGAGCGCAGGATATCATCAATGCTCACACCCATACGCAGCAGTTTTATCTGAGCCTGAAAAAAGCCCTGAAAGCGCACTCGGCGGAAGACACGCCGTTCACTCCGGCAGTTTCTCTGGTCATCGGACTCGATGAAGCGCTGCAGATGATCAAGGCGGAAGGCATTGAAAATATCTGGAAACGTCATGAAAGCCTCGCCGCCGCATGCCGGCAGGGGTGCAGCGCTCTCGGCATGAAGCTTTTCAGCAATTCTCCCTCTTTTGCGGTCACGCCGGTCTGGCTTCCTGAAGGCGTTGACTGGTCGGCATTCAACAAGGCGCTGAAAAACAAGAACGGCATTACGGTCGCTGCGGGTCAGGACGAGTACAAGGGCAAAATTTTCCGCGTCTCCCACCTCGGCTACTATGACGAACTCGACATGCTGACCGTAATCGGCGGCCTGGAACGCGCATTGAAAGATATCAACTTCGATTTTGAAATCGGAGCCGGTGTCAGCGCGGTACAAAAAGCGTTTCTGGGCAATTGACAGCACCCGAAAAACAACAGGTATGCAAAAAAGCCGCCCGTAATCGTTACGGTGCGGCTTTTTTGACTTTTGAGCGCAGGATAGGCCATTCTTTTTCCGTCTTTGGGTTTCGCGCTCTATCTTTCAGAAAAGAGCTCCTGATATGATGAAACCGCTCTCTCTTTTACTGCTGCTCACCGCATCCCTCTCTCTTCCGGAAGAGTTCCGGCAGTACCGTATGGCGCAGAAAGCGAACCGTCACTACCTCTCCGGTGAGTATCACGAAGCGGAACGGCTTTACAGTAACCTGCTGGCCGACGACCCCGACGAAAAATTGAACACCGCGATACGCTTCAATCTTGCCGGCTCCCTTGCCCTGCAGCGGAAGTATGCCGATGCCCGTCGCCTCTACCAGAGCATTCCGGCAGGCGCGGAAGGAAAAAAACTCCGGAACCCGATCGACTACAATGAGGGCACCTGTTTTGCGCGGGAAGCTCTTGCCACTCAGGAACCGGGCCGGAAAGCGGAGTTGCTCGGGCAGGCTCTCCGCCGTTATACCACCGTTCTCTCCCTTGATCCCGCAGACACCGATGCCCGAATCAACTATGAAATCGTCTATAGAATGCTGCAGAAACAGAACGCTTCATCTTCTGCGAAGTCCGGCGGTCGGGGGAAAAACGGAGATCATGCTCCAGCGGGCAGCCAGAGCATAAAGCCTGCTGAACGAATTCTGGAAAACGCACAGCTGCAGGAAAACGAGGTCATGCGCAGAGTCCCGCAAATCCACGACTCGGGCACCGCATCGGCAAAAAACGTCAAGGACTGGTAGCGAACCATGAACGGTCAAAAAAAAGTTCTGCTGGTTTTTCTCCCCTCCGAAAGTGGCGTCGATGGTGCGCGCTCGCTCTATACCGAACAGGAAAAAAGCCGGCTTACGCAGTGGGTCAATCGCTCCGTAAGAAAGCTGATCAAGCAGACCCAGTTTGCGATACCTCCGCTGTCGCTCATGATCCTCAGCTCGATCGGGGTACCGGGAGTCGAGCAGCAGATCTGCGATATGCGGTTCGAGGATTTTCCGGACGGAACGCACTGGGACCTGGTTGGCATAAGCGTACAGACCGGTATGGCAAAAAAAGCGTTCGAACTTGCCGACAGGCTTCGGCGAAACAACCTGACTGTCGCGCTGGGCGGCGCCCATGTAACCCTCTTTCCCGAGTCCTGCCGCCCTCATGCCGACCTGCTGGTACACGGCGAAGCCGATGACCTCTGGAAAGAGGTGCTCGAAGATCTCAGAGCGAACGTTCTGAAACCGGAATACAGCGCAGAACGGTTTCCCGACCTTGAACTGTCTCGTCCCGTGATCAAGGACGCGCTGATAAAAAGCCGCTATTTCACGACAAACCTCATTCAGACCGGCCGGGGCTGCCCGTATAACTGCGACTTCTGCAATGTCCACGTCCTGAACGGACGCTCGCTGCGCAGAAGAAAAATCGGCGATATCGTCGATGAGGTCGCGCGTTTTCAGCAACACGACCGACGCATTTTCTTTTTTGTCGATGACTCCATCAATGGCGATCCCGCTTACGCCGAAGAGCTTTTCCGGCGACTCATTCCTTACCGCATCAGCTGGTTCGGACAGGCAACCACGGCACTTGGCCGTCAGCCGCGATTGCTTGAATCGTTCGCTCGTTCGGGATGCCGGGCACTGCTTGTCGGAATCGAAAGCGTCGAAGCGGAAAGCCGCAATGCCCACAGGAAAACCCAGAACAAAGCCGACGAACTTGTCGATGCCGTCAAGAACATACGAAGCGCGGGCATAAGTCTCTACGGCAGCTTTATCTACGGCCTCGACGGCGATACTCTCGATACTCCGGCAGCAATTCTCGACTTCATCAGGGAGACGAAGCTCGATGTTCCCGGCATCAATATTCTCAGGCCCATTCCCGGCACGAGGGTTTTCGAGCGGCTCAAAGAGGAGGGGCGGCTGCTCTTCGACCCGAACGACATCACCGCTTTTCGCTATACGTTCGGTCAGGAGATGCTCTACCTGCCGAAAAACATTCCGCTCGACGCTTTTGTGGAAAGTTACTCGGAACTGACCAGAGAGGTGTTCAGCATGTCAAACTCCATCAAAAGAGGCCTTGCAGCGCCAAGCGCCAAAACCGCAGTACTCTTTTTCAATCTCTTCTATACCCATCTCTACGGACTCTCGCGCAGCGACCTCCGAAAACAGCTTGTCGTTCAGTCGTAATAAAAAAACCATTTTGCCGTATGGTAAATTATTCATAAAATTATAGCCAACTTTTTTTCAGTACCTGTCACAAACACTTAATTCCATCTAACGGAGAACTCTATGAAACGTTTTTTGCCAGTTTTCGCAGTCGGCATGCTCTGCCTTGGCGCATGCGGACTTGAAAAGCCACCGGCGAAGCTTGAATTCCCGGAATCAAAAGAAGAAGCCGCAGCTCCGGCCGAAACAGCCGCCCCTGCAGCAGCTCCCGTTGCGGAAACTCCTGCCGACCCGAAACTTGCCGCTGGTAAAACCGTTTATGAATCGAAAGGGTGCAACGGCTGCCACGATGCCGGCATGATGGGCGCTCCGAAACCCGGCGATAAAGCCGCATGGAAAGATCGTATCGCCCAGGGCGTGGACGTCATGACCAAAAAATCCATCGAAGGGTTCACCGGTAAAGGCGGCATGATGCCGGCAAAAGGCGGAAATGCCGATCTGACCGACGAAGAGGTTGGCAATGCGGTTGCCTACCTTGCTGAAATTTCCAAATAAGCCGATCCAGGCACCGTTCAGGAATTGAAAAAAGCGGAGATCGTCACAGGGCGATGCTCCGTTTTTTTATCCCACTGTATAACTATGTGCGCATTAAAATTCTCGCTGCGTTTGGATGGCTGGTTTTTTAATGCTAACATTGTTGTCTTTGGATTTTTTGCACAATCGGCACACAACCAATTATCAACAATCTTTAATTCTTGCAAGGGAGGACGCTATGTCTCGTTTCGTATCTGCTGCTTTTTGCGCACTGTTTATGATGTCATTCAGCCTGACCGACGTTAGCGCAGCTACCGGCAAAGCCGTTTATGACGCCAACTGCACCGCATGCCACAAGGACGGCATCATGGGCGCGCCGAAAACCGGCAACAAACCCGCATGGGCTCCGCGTATCGCTCAGGGCATGACTGTACTGGTCGACAAATCCATAAAAGGGTATCAGGGCAAGAAAGGGATGATGCCTGCTAAAGGCGGCAACACGAAGCTTTCCAACGCAGACGTCAAACTTGCCGTCGAGTACATGGTCAGCCTGAGCAAATAAGCCTGCCTGTTTTCATTGCACGATAAAAGGCGGCAGACACCATCTGCCGCGTTTTTCGTTTATTGCCGCCGCCCCCCTGCTCTGCCGAAAGCGACGTGTTACGGTAACGACAACCGGGCAATGCCCTGATCTCTCCTTTTCGTATATTCACCCGCATACAATCAAGCCAAACAACAGAAAACGAATGGAATTCGCATCGAGTGAGGTGCTCGGTTTCACAGCCGGAATCGTTACGACGCTTTCGCTGCTTCCCCAGGCATTGAAAATCATGACAACCCGGAGGACCCGGGATATCAGCCTTCTCTGGGCGATCAGTATGAACATCGGCATTCTGCTCTGGCTTTTTTACGGCATCGCTAAAAACGACATGCCTATGATAACGGCCAACAGCATCTCTTTTGCCCTGCTTTTTCTTATCCTCATCTTCAAACTGCGGTTTCGGTAGAGCGTCCGTTTCAGCTCATGGAAAAACCGGTGAAAAAGCGTACATATCCTTGTTTCCGATTTACAAACGCCACTGAAGCGCAGCCGGCATCAACTACTCTTATCTATCGATGAACAGACTTCATACAGGTTTTATAGGCACAGGAAGAATCGCCCGCGCAATGATTGCCGGACTTGCCGAAAAAGAAACCATCCGTCTTTACGGTTTCGATACACAACAGGCGGCCATCGAGGGAATCGCCGCCGACTATCCGGTCGAGGCCTGTCCTTCGGTTGCGTCAATCGCCGGAAAAGCCTCGGTCATTATCCTCTCCGTAAAACCATACCAGATAGAGAGCGTACTCGAAGAGCTCAAAGCGTACCTGAACGAAAACCATCTGCTTATCAGCGTCGCAGCAGGCATTTCATCGGAATTCATCCGGCAGCGCACAGGCGATGCGGTAAAGGTGATCCGCGTCATGCCCAACACGCCTGCTTTCGCCGGCGAAGGGATGACCGCGCTCTCTCGGGGCGCAGCCGCTACCGACGAGGACGTTACCGCTGCGGAAGAGCTGTTCAGGGCGATAGGCAGAACCATCATTCTCGATGAGCAGCTTATGGATGCGGCAACGGCCCTCTCAGGCAGCGGGCCTGCCTATATGTTCCATATTATCGCCTCTCTGGCCGAAGGAGGCGTGCAGTGCGGGCTCTCACGACGGGATGCCGTGCTGCTCGCCGCACAGACCATGTACGGTGCCGCTAAAATGGCGCTCGCAGGCAGCAGGAGCCCGGAAGAGCTGATCAGGGACGTCACCACGCCAGGCGGAACCACCGAAGCCGGCCTGAAGGTGATGGATGAACGCAACGTCCGGCAGATTCTTGTGGATACCGTTTCGGCAGCGGCAGCCCGTTCTCGCGAACTGATGAAATAACCGCAGAGAGAGGTAACCGATGCGGCGAGCCGTTCCATTCATGCAGTGCTTACTGCTGCTCCTTACGCTATCGATCCCGCTTGCCGATGCGGCGGCAGATACGGGCCAGGGCCGGAAATCGCCGTTCATCCGCACCACAGTTACAGGCACCGGCAGACCCTATGTCGGCGAGGAGCTGCTTCTGACCTATACCCTGTATTTTACCGGTGACGCGCCGCAGGTTTCAGACGAATCGAATCCTTCACTTGACGGATTGTGGCATAGCGAAATCGACCCCGGCCGCTTTGTCAAAAGCAGACCGGTTACCCTCGACAACGCAGTTTACAGGAGCGCCGTTATCCGGCAGTATAAACTTGCCCCCCTGAGATCCGGACGTTTTGACGTCGGGGGATACCGTCTCAAATGTCTGTTTACCGGGAATGGGGCCTCATCCGTCACCCGCACCATGCTCATTTCCGCTCCATCTGTCGTCATCGACGCAAAAGCGCTTCCTGAACCCATCCCTGAAGGGTTCAGCGGAGGTATCGGCACATTCTCGTTTGAGCGATCGGCAGATCATGCGACGCGGATAACCGGAGAACCGGTAACGCTTGCCCTTACGGTCAGGGGAAAGGGAAATCTCCCGACGCTGCGCATTCCGGCACTTGCGGTTCCGTCAACCGTTCATAAAAGAGAGCCGGTTACGGCGCTGAGCCTCGACAGCAGCGCGGCCTTTTCGGCAGGATCCCTTACCTCCAGAGTAACCATTTACCCGCAGCAGCCCGGTAAAACCGTCATTCCCCCACTGCGTTTTATATATTTCGACCCCGAAAAAAAACAATACCGTACGCTTTACTCCCAACCGCTCGCCATCGAGGTAAGTCAGGGTGAAAAGAGCGGAACAATGGATTCCCGAAACTTCCCGCAACCCGATGCAGCGGGACCTGAAAACACAGACCAGGCGCAACTCAAGGCGGCGGGAAAGGCCGCGGCTGCGGTGCTGGCAGCTGTCCTGATTGTCGCCCTCGTATTGAAAAGGTTCGGAACACCTCCTGAACGCGCGGATAAAAACAGCGGCGCGATCCCGGATGAGAGTGCTTCTCCGGAAAATCTCAAAGCGCAAATATACTCGCTCATCGAAGAGAAGACGGGAATACGCAAACCGGAAAGTCTGACAAGGGCCCAATTAGCGACAGCTCTGGCGGAAAAAAATATCATTCCGACCACAAACCGGGAGATCGAAAAGGTGTTTGAAACAATCGACCGCATGCTTTACAGCCCGGCCGGCGCAACGGAAAACGAGATGATTCTGCTCCGCAACGAAGGGATGCGGCTGCAGCAGAAGCTTCGGCAGCTTTAGCTGCACCTGAAGCCGGAGCGGTTACCCCGCTCCGGAGACTCCATGCCAGGGAAAAAGAGTACAGGTCACCTGTGCGCCGACAGGCAGCCTGTCGGGCGACGGGCCGGTCTCGATAATGCCGTTTGCCCCGGCAAGCCCGGTGATCATATGCGACTCTACCTTCGGGCTGACTCTGCAAAAAAGCCGACCGTTTTCCTGCCAGATGGTGCCGGGCAGAAAACGGTGCCGTTTTCTGTCGGCAGGAAAGGGTTCAGCCAGCACCGCCGTCAGTTTTTCCGGACCTGCGAAGCCCTGCAGCAGAAGCAGTGCAGGAACGACATATTCAAGAAAACAGGTCATGGCCGAAACCGGATTTCCCGGAAGGGCAAATACCGGTCGACCATCGCCCGTCACGCCGAAATAGAGCGGTTTTCCCGGTTTCTGGGCAACCGTCCAGAAACGCGCCGTAACGCCTGCTTCATGCAGCAGTTCCTGTACATAATCATATTCGCCGGTTGAAATCCCTCCTGCCGTAATGAGCATATCGCAAAGGGAAAAAGCTTCGGCAAAAATTTTTCGCAGAGACTCCCGGTCGTCAGGCGCATGCAGAAGCGCAACCGGTTCGATTCCCCATGCGCGGCAAAGAGCCTGCATCATGAACCGATTGCTGTTGTAAATCGCAGGGCCGTCAAGCGGTTCGCCCGGAAGACGCAATTCGTTGCCTACGGTAACAAGCGCAACCCTCGGACGCCTGCCTGCCAAGGCCCCACCGACACCCAGCGTGGCAAGCACGGCAATCTCTCCCGGCCCAACCCTCTCCCCTTTTTGAAGAAGGGGTGAATCCTGCGAAACTTCTTCGCCGGCATAACGGATGTTGGCCCCTTTTTTCGGCGCCGCAAAAAATGAAACCTCTTCAGTACCGAATCCGCTGGTCTGTTCGAAAGCGACAATCGTATCGGCGCCTTCCGGAAGCGGCGCGCCGGTCATGATCTGTGCGCAGGTACCCGGCACGACAACCTTCTCGGGCATCGCTCCGGCAGCTACCTCCGTAACGACCTTCAGCTTTACCGGATTATCCTGCGATGCATTGCCGATATCTTCCCGACAGAGGGCAAACCCGTCCATTGCTGCGTTGGTGAAACGCGGAAGCGGAAAGGGCGCGGCAATATCTTCCGCCAGAACCAGGCCCAGCAGTTCTGAAAGGGGCCGATATTCGTGAGAAAGCGGTACTAAAGCGTCCCTGATGATGCGGTGAGCGTTCTCGACGGTAATCATCATGGGTGGCCCTCCCCCTTCAGCATGGCGAATGCATGAAATATCGCAGGAACGAGTACTTCGAGCGCATCCGCAGCCGCACCGGGACTGCCGGGCAGACAGATCAGAAGCGAATTGCCGATCATTCCGGCGGCAAGTCTCGAAAGCATGGCTGTTTTTGTTTTTCCCTGCCCCCAGTTGAAGAGCGCCTGTTCGATCCCCGGCAGTTTTCTGGTGAACTTCGGCGAAAGAGCTTCAACCGTTACATCGCGAGGCCCGAGCCCCGTTCCCCCGGAGGTCACAATCAGCTCGACTCCTCCGGCAACCCACTCTTCAACGACCGCTTCGATCTCCTCTTTACGATCAGGAATGACTCTCAACTCGTCGACGGGACATCCGGCAGCTTCAAATCCCTCCTGAAGCAGCAGCCCTGAACGGTCGGTTCCTCTGCCGGCGGCAATGGAATCGGAGAGCACGAGAATCGAGGTTCTCGGCCTGTACTCGACGGAAAGCTGCTTCTTGCCTCCGGTTTTTTTTTCGAGTCGTATGGAACCGATCTCCATCGAGGTATCGACCGCCTTGCACATATCGTAAATGGTCAAAGCGGCAACAGATACCGCAGTCAGCGCTTCCATCTCGACACCGGTAGCCTCTCTGGTTCTTGCCGTTGCGGATATGGCAATACGATCATCGTGCAGCGCGAAGGAAAGATCGATCCATGACAGATTGAGCTGATGGCAGAGCGGAATAAGATGCGCGGTCTGTTTGGCAGCCTGAATGCCGGCGATTTTTGCTGCCGTGAGCACGTTTCCCTTGGGGATAGCCTGCTCACGGAGAAGACGCAGGGTTTCCGGCTGCAATGAAATAGCACCGGATGCCGTCGCGCTCCTCATGGTTCCTGGTTTTGCAGAAACATCGACCATGGCAACATTGCCCTGCTCGTCAAGATGGGTAAATTCCATTTTCTTTCTTCTCCTCATTTCGGATAAAACAGGTTCACGCAAACAATCCGTCAAGCCGAAGCGCGAGTTCCGGATAATCGGTAATTATACCGTCGGCACCCATCCGCTTCATGGCAAACATCTCTTCGGGAAGATTTACCGTCCAGGGAATGACGCGGATACCCTTTCCGTGAAGCCGCGCAACAAGCTCATCGCTCATCAATAAAAAATACGGGTTAACGTAGGCAGGGAGAAACGGCCGCCTCTCCATAAAGTCATGGATACGGGCAAGATCGTCGGCAAGAATACCGATAGCGATCTCCGGACAAAGCCTCCGAATCTCCTCTGCAAGACGAAAGTCGAACGACTGAACCCGAACCCTCGGTAGCATCCCGCACAATCGCAACTGCCCTACAACGAGAAAAGCGTAGAGTTCCGGTTCGGGATGCAAGATACGATCCCTCTCCGGCCACGATTTCAGCTCGATATTGAAAATCATGGCGCCCGGCAGATTTTTACGACGCATATATGCGTCAACTTCCCGGAAAACATCCGTCAGGAGCGGCTTACAGGCTGTCGTTCGCTGCTGGTCGGGAAACCCGGGGTCAGGAAGACCGCAGCCGAAAGCTGCAATTTCGGCATAATCCATTGTATAGATCCGGTAACGATCCCTGTCTTCAGGGGAGAGAGGCGTTCCACCAGGCGCAGTGCAGAGCGGACCGCTTATCCAGGGATCATGGGAAACGACGAGCTGATGATCGCCGGAAACCACAAGATCAAGTTCGATAACCCTGACGCCCGAATCAGCCGCTTTGCAGAAAGCCTCGATGGAATTTTCCGGAAAGTAAGCTCTCGATCCGCGATGGGCCTGTATTTCAAACTCCATACAAAAAAGGTGTTTTCCTTATCCCCAGAAAATCCCTTTAAAAAAGCCGGACGCCGAAGACTGTGCAAAAAAACCGGCCTGACGTGGATTATGGGTTCCGCTTGCCCGAAGAAAAGCGTGTGGATTTTGACGCAGGCTTTCCGGATGATTTTCTTTTCTGAATTTTATTTCCCCTTGAAGCTTTGGACGAATCCGCTTTATGAAGACTGCTGTTGCCAGGGGAATCGGAAGATTGCGGTTTGTTCCTGCTCTTGTTGAACCTGTTTTTACGATACTTTTTTTCCAGGTCGGCGTAAGGACTTGGCGGATCGGGCGAGGTGTTGGGATTGTTAAAATTCGGTTCGTCAATCACCTCGTCAACATCATCCAAAACCGCGTCGGGATGAACTCTTTTATGCAAAATAATACTATTTATGTTCAAAAAACCGTGAGTATTCAATTGTTAACTCAGGATCATTTCGAAGGGGCTTCAATTTAAAACTTTAAAAATAAAAAACAAGCCCTATCCGGCACGAAGTGAGGAAGATGAGCCTGAAAGAGTGTTTTACGTTGGTTGTTGTCCCGATATGTATTAAATTTTAACATAGTTTAAAAAAAACAAAACACGGAGCTCGATATGGACATCCGCCGCTGGATACTCGCTTTCATCCTTCCCCCTGCCGCAGTTATGAACAAAGAGGCCGGAACCATAATGCTCACCGGCATTCTTACCGTGCTTGGCTGGCTTCCCGGAGTTGCTGCTGCGATAATCATGATTCTGCAGGAAAAATACCAGGCAAAAGCTTAAGAAGCTCATATATTTTCACTCCCCCGCCGAGCCGGTTTTTCTATTATTCCAGTCGATACGGGAAAAAATCGTTGTACGTTTGCAGGTGATCTCCCTGACTAAAGGAATAGAGAATTTCCTCCGGGAGTTTTTTCCCTGCAGCCGTACTGCGCAGGCTCTGTATCGCTATTGAAATCCTTATGCTTTTTCATCCCTTCGAAATCGCCCTTTCCGGTTTTTCCGGGTCCGGAAAAACAACTCTGGCCGCCGCGATCGTCAGTCGTCTTGCCGAAAACTTCACCGTAGGCTGTTATAAGCACGGCTGCCACCGATTCGATATCGACCGGGAGGGAAAGGATTCCCACACGCTCAAAAAAGCCGGCGCCGAAACCGTTATGATTTCGGATCCTGAAAAAAAGGCGGTCGTTACCGGAATCGACAACAACGGGCTCAAGGAGAGAATGGTTTTCCTCGACTGCGATCTGCTGCTGGTCGAAGGGCTCAAGGAGCTTCCCCTGCCGAAACTGCTACTCGTGGATCGCGAAAAAAAAATTCTCGAGCTTCTTGCACATGGCGACATACCGGAGGTCGTTGCACTTGTCGATACCGGAGAGAAACAAGGATCGCTCGGAAACGACTTCGATCTGCCCTCGTTTCATCGTAACGACATCGAAACCATCACCGCATTCATCGAGTCGTTCCTGGCCGGAAAAGCCTCGGAAACGGAACTCTCGGGCCTGATACTTGCAGGAGGCAGAAGCAGCCGGATGGGTGCGGACAAAGCCTTGCTCTCTTATCACGAAGAGAACCAGATCGTTCATACCGCAACGCTCCTGCGGCAGCATTGCAGGGAAATCTTCATCTCCTGCCGCAATGAACAGGCACAAGCATACGAGGCGTTCGGCTTTCCCATCATCACCGACCGATATCTTGAAACCGGACCGGCCGGGGGAATACTCTCTGCGCAGCAAAACTTCCCGGACAGGGCCCTGTTTGCCGTAGCATGCGACATGCCTTTTCTTGACGCGACGCTGATTTCGAAACTGGTCGAAAACCGCAAGCCGTTGCGGTATGCCACCGCGTTCCGGCATGAGAGTTCAGGACATATCGAGCCACTCTGCGCCTGCTACGAACCGAAATCCAGAAAAGCCCTGCTGGCCTCTCATGCAGAGAACAACAACTCCCTGCAATCATTTCTGGACGGTTCCCGTATAGGAGAGATTACGCTCTCTGAAAGCCGAACCTTAAGCAATATCAACGATCCTGCTTCAATGCAGGCGGCGCTTAAAGCGTGCCGGTCACCCAAAGGATAAACAACTGCCATGAATCTGCTTGTCGCCATCGATTTTTCGGAAATTACCGAAGCGGTCATCGACCATACCCGAACTCTCGCTTCGGCACTGAAGGCCGAGGTTTTTCTGCTCCATGTCATAGCACCGTCAACGCCGGTTCTCGATATCGAAACCGACCCGGAAACCGTTCATCCCCTTGATGCAGCGGAAATTTTGCCAGGGGCCACCGTGACAGAAAACAGAACCCACCTGCAGCTGCATGAGCTTGCCGAAAAACTCCGTCTGAACGGCATATCGGTATCGGCGCACCTGGCGTACAACGACGAGGTCGATGCTATCATCAAAGCTGCGGAGACTTTCGAAGCGGGAATGATCGTTCTCGGATCGCACGGCCACGGAGCGTTCTACCATCTGCTGATCGGAAGCGTATCGGAAGGCGTTATCCGCAAGGCTACATGCCCGGTGATCATCGTGCCTTCAGGAAGGAAATGAACGAACGCCCGGAGTGGACCAGAAGAAATGCGATACCGGCAAGCATGATAATGGTAGCTCCGGATGCAAGATCGAGCTGCCATGAGAGCCAGAGTCCTCCAAGACAGAAAAGAGCTGAAAGCACCGTCGCCAGACCCATCATACCCCGGAGAGTGCTGCTGAAAACCCGTGCGATGGCTGCAGGAATGGTAAGCAGGGCGATAACCAGCACGATACCTGCAACGCGAACAAGAATCACGACGGTAAGCGCTATCAGGCAGAGAAGCAGCAGATAGAACCTGGTGGTTTTCACCCCGGAAACTTCGGCATATTCCTCATCGAACGAAAGAGCGAGAAACTCCTTGCTGAAGAGCCAGGTCAATGCGGCAATCAGAATATCAAGCACGGCGATCATCCACAGATCGGCCACAGAAACCGTCAGGATATTGCCGAACAGGTAACTGAACAGATTCGGAGCATACCCCGGCGTGAGCCCGATCAGAATAACGCCCACGGCCATACCGACAGCCCAGAATGCCCCTATCGCCGTATCTTCGGCAACCTTCGCCTTCCTGCTCAGAAGACCGATGGCAATGGCGGCGGCGAGACTGAACGGAATGACTCCGAAAAGCGGGTTAATTCCGAGATAGTAACCGAGTCCTATCCCGCCGAATGCTGTATGGGCTATCCCGCCGCTGATGAAACCGATTTTTTTGACCACGACATAGCTGCCGATAATGCCGCACGCAACACTGGCAAACAGAGATGCCAGTACGGCGTTACGGATAAATTCATAAGCGAACAGGTCGGGCATCTCTTCAGTTTTTTATCGTGGATTGCGGCTTTCGTGCAAAAGCAGATCGACCGGATATGGATAAACCTGCTGGGCGGCCTCTCCGCACGGAGAGGCTGAAGGATTTTCACGAAGCACCATGCTGCAATTAAGACAGAGCACCCTCCCGACAAACCGGCTGACCGTACCGGTATCATGGGTTACCAGAACAATGGTCATCGTACTTTTCAGATGATCGAGAAGATCATAGATAGTCGTTTTCATTTCCGGATCGACGCTGGCCGTCGGTTCATCAAGCAGCAGAAGTTGCGGTTTTCCGGCAAGTGCCCGCGCAATAAGAGCCCGCTGCAGCTCTCCGCCGGAAAGCGCGCCGATCCTGCGATTGCTCAGAGCTGATAAACCCACGATCCGAAGCGCTTCGTCCGCCGCCTGCATATCGGCTTTGCCGTAATGCTGAAAGGGCGTTTTCAATGCTATTCGCCCCATCAGCGCGACATCCCTGACACTGAGAGGAAACTCCCGGTCGAAAAACAGCCGTTGCGGCACATAACCGATTCTGCCGACGGCACGACCGGGAGCCGCGCCGAATACCTGAACGACTCCTTCCGAAGGTTTCTGCAGTCCGAGCAACACCCGCAGAAGCGTGGTTTTTCCACCTCCGTTTGGCCCGACAATTGCGAGAAAATCTCCTTCTGCAACGCTGAATGAAAGCCCCTTGAGCACGCTTACTCCCCCTATTTCAACGCCAAGCCTTTCGCAGCGAATAACCTCTCGCTTCATTGCATCGCCTCGATCAAGGCTCCGGTTGCATTTCGAAGATTCTGCTGATAATCGCGCGAAAGAGGATCGACCGTTCCGACTACTCCGCCGATATCACGTGCGATTGCCTCGGCCTGAACCGTACTGAACTGCGGCGAAACGAAAATCACCCTGATACCGCTCGAACGCGCCTTCTCGATAACCTGACCAAGCTGCCGGGGAGTCAGCGTCTTACCTTCTTCTTCGGCTGCAATCTGTTCGAGACCGAATGCCGAGGCATAATACCCCCATGCCGGGTGAAATACGAGAAAACGCCTGTTCTTTACCGGAGCCAGACGTCCTTCGATTTCACGATGCAGCTGTTGCAGTTCTGAAACAAGTTTTACGGTATTAGCCTCATAGGCGACTTTATGGGACGGATCGGCAAGTATGAGTGCATTCCGGATAGTGCTGGCCATGATAACCCCATTCAGCGGAGACATCCAGTAGTGCGGGTCATTCCCCTCGTGATGATGAGCTTCCTGATCATGGTGCTCATGAACATCACCGTTTTGCGGCATAGGCATCAGCCTCACCCCTTCAGAGGCATCGCAAACCCTCATGCCGGGGTTGAGAGAGAGAAAACGCGGCATCCAGTCCAGCTCGAACTCGACTCCGGAACCGGCTTTAACGAAAAGCGATGCATCGCCGAGAGCCGCCATCTGTTTCGGCGTCGGTTCATAACTGTGAGGATTGCCTCCGGGAGGTACCATAACGGAAACGGAAACGGCATCTCCGCCGATCCTTTCTGCGAAATAAGCCAGAGGAGTGATAGAGGTGACAACCTGAAGTTTTCCCTTTTCTTGAGAGGGCGTACAGGCGCAGTGCAGCAGAAAAAGCAGCAGAAAAGAAAACAGAGTAGAGGATCTGTTGTTTATCATGTTGGATGCTCCCCGTTTGTTTCCGAAAGACAGGATGCGCAAATGCCCTCGGAATGCGTCGTATGAGAGAGCAATCTGTACCCGCCGACCATCATGCCGTCATGATAAGCACCGTCATCAAAAGCTTCGATCCTGCCGCAGGCGACGCAGCAGATGCGATGCATATGGCGGTTTCCGTAGCTGCCACATAAAGCATACGAGCGTTCGCGACCGAAACCTGCCAGGCGGCAGAGTATCCCGCATTCCGCCAGCGCCTCAAGATTACGGTAAACTCCAGGAAGTCCGCAACGGACAAACTGTTTCTTCAACTCCATTTGTACCTGAAGAGGCGAAAGCGGCCTCGCACCGCCGGAAAAAAGCGCAATAATCGCAATACGACGGGGAGTGACCTTAAGACCGGCGCTCCTGATTATTTCAAGGGCATTCTGCATATCTTATTACTCCGGCAATTAAAGGACTCAACCCTTTGCATACCGAACGCTTGGGTGATCAAATAGTTTTTCTACCTGTTCCGGCGTCTTCTGCAGATGCCTCAAATGTGAAACGGTCTTCTTCCGAATC